>FRDC01001666.1_pt1 | contig 213429 bp, 229 predicted proteins | sample 1106171 | NCBI WGS metagenome assembly FRDC01 (sample SAMEA3930566, study PRJEB13176) | freshwater metagenome | biome: Drinking water system; feature: drinking water; material: water | place: Singapore | collected 2014-12-20 | reverse complement strand
GGGAGGAGGAGAGGGTTTGTCAACAGCCTGCTAGCCATCTGCCCCCAAAATCTCGCCTCCCTTTCGTTGCTCTCCCATCGCCTCACAAATGTTGGATTGACCTCCGACTTTGCAGTACACTTCGCACAGCACTGTGGTGAGGGAAGAGAACCGGAGCTGCCAAGCGGTGCCTGCATCGGCGTCTTTGCGTGTGAACCGTGCCGGCCGTTCTTCGCCCGAACCAGCCCGGAGGGCACGGAGATTGTCCTGAAAGCAGATTTCAGACCCCTATGGTCCAACGTTTCTGGTGAAAGGCTGGTGATCGATGTGGCGTGCGTTCTGTGTACTACTGATAGTTCTGGCCAGTGCGGCAGGCACAAGTCTACCGTCCTTTGCAGCGGCAAACTCTCTTGAGGAGGCGGAATTTGCGTATGAGCGCGGTGAGTATACACAGGCGGCCCGCCTCTTCAGTCCATTGGCGGAGCAGGGAGTCGCCTCGGCCCAGTTCTATCTGGGCTTGATGCATGAAAGAGGACGAGGCGTCCGGCAGGACTACCCCACGGCGCTGACGTGGTTTCGTAAGGCGGCGGCGCAGGGCTACGTTGGTCCACAGAGCAATCTGGGCCTGATATACGAACGGGGCCGTGGCGTCCGGAAAGACCTGATTCGGGCGTTCATGTGGTACCACCTCGCCGGTGTGATGCTACCCGGCAATGACGGGAAGGCAGCCTTGGAGCGTCGAGACCAGCTGAGTTCATACATGACTGCCGCGCAGATCGAGCAGGCGCAGGAGCTGGCACGACGTTGTCAGCAGTCCCAGTTCAAGCAATGCGACTAGATCAGGTCCTTGCCACGGAACAATGGATAAACAAGAAGCCATTGAGCCCATCAACCGGAGAAGTGCGCTGAGAAACCGCCATCCGCTTTTGTCGGACTAGAAAACCAGCTTATTTTTCAGTACACTCACCTCCGATCATTTGCCGATACGGCCCTGTTGTTTGGCACCGGCAGCTCGCAGCGGCTATTCCGTATCCGTCATCGCTTGTTTCTGGAGTGGCATGGGACTTCTCAGTCGGCTCTTCAAAATACCGTCATTCGAAGGCGCGACGAATGCCCTGTTGGTTGAGCTGACCCTGCCTACCCTCACAGATGCTCAGCGCGCGGAGCTGAAAATCCGCGTCATCGAAGTCTTTCAAAAAATCGGCCCTCCCGATCTTTCTCCGGACGCTGCGCTGCTCGGTCTGAACCAAGCGTCGCGGCTCACCCAATTGAACTTCCTGGCACTCGCGATGGACGAACTGGGATTCGATCCGCCGCTCAAGAAAGAAATTCTCTTCAAAGTACCGGACCCGTTCGACCCTAAGCTGGCGGATGAGCATACCCTGCGGGCGGTCGCCCGGCGCTTGAAGTGGAAACATGGCATCGAAGTCGGGATGGCTGTAGAGTCGATCAGCTTCGATACATGGTAGCACCATACCCACGTGACATTGGCTTGACAGGCCTCAACCGCCTGGCTATTCTCCATCGATCAATACACTCTCTTTTGCAAGGAGTTTTCATGCGAATTTCTGCTGTGCGAACACTATGTGCCGTGGGGCTGTCGGCTTTGGCATTCTTGATGCTTGCACCGATCAGCCAGGCCTCTGAGCCGTTCAAGATGGGCGTGGTGGATCCCCAGTCCGTCCTGGAAAAGTCAAAGGCCGGGAAGAAAGCGCTTGAGGGATTGAAAGAATATGTGTCCATCAGACAAAAACTGCTGGCCAAGGATGAAGAAGAGCTGCGCAATTACGAGAAACAGATCAAGGACCAGCTGCCCAAGCTCAGCGAAGCGGAGAAAAAAGACAAGGAAACGCAGTTCCGGACAAAAATTCAGGACTACCAGAAGCGCGCGCAGGAGTTCAATCAAGACCTACAGAAGAGGCAGAAAGAGCTCGTCGATGAATACATGAAGAAGATCTCGGTGGCCACCCAAACCACGGCTGAAAAGGGAGGCTTCTCGCTCGTCGTCGACAAAGGAAGCGAGCAGACCGTCAAAATCGTGATCTACAATAAAGACACCATCGATCTGACAGAACAGGTCGTCAAAGAGTTCGATCGGACGAATAAGTAACACCACAGGCATGCCGGCCGGTTATTCGATAGGATAACCGGCCTCTCGCCACGCTCTGATCCCCCCGTCCATCGAGACCACATTGCCATACCCCAGTTGCTGCAATGCGTCCGCAGCGAGCGCCGACCGAAACCCTCCACCGCAGTAGAGCACAATAGAGGCCTCTTTATCGGGGACGGCCGTCTCGATGTCGCGTTCGATAATCCCCTTGCCCAGATGCCGGGCTCCTCTGGCATGACCTGCTGCAAACTCATGATCTTCGCGAACATCAATAAAGTGAAACCGCTCTCCCCGATCGAACCGGGCTTTCACCTCTGCCGTCGTGCATTCCTTCACCCGTTGTTTTACGCTCTCCACCAGCTGTAAAAACCCAGGATTGTGCTTCATCGTGACTCCTCTTCAGAACAATGCTGTTTGCTCAACCCCCGGACGGCGAAAGGTACTGGGAATCGCGCCAGCCTCGTCATCCGTGAAACCAGCGCGCCGCTTGGCCACGCCGAACAACTGTTCGATCATATCCCAATAGACGCCTGTCCCCGTATGCCGTCTAAAAAACTCGCCGTCGGTCATCGCGCCTCCCCTCACCTCACGCAGTCGAGCAATGATTTTCCCGATCCGATCGGGAAACGCTGCCTGCATACGCTCCAAAAACACCGGCTCAACACTACCGGACAGTCTCAGCAAGGTCGCACCAGCCGTCCTGGCCCCCGCTTGATATGCGCGCTCCAATAACACAGGAAGATCGCCATCGTTCAAACCAGGAATCACAGGCGCAATCGAAATGCCCGTTGAAATTCCCGCATCCGCCAGCGCTTTCATGGCTTCAAACCGCTTGGCGATCGACGGCGCATGCGGCTCCACCTTGCGGGCGATCTCGTCCGAGGAAAAGGGAATGCTGAAGTACACACGAACCCAGGCGTCCTGATTCAACCGCCGCAGCACATCAAGATCCCTCAGCACTAACACGCCCTTCGTGATAATGCCGACAGGGTTCCGATAGTCCGCGCACAATGACAGACAGGCTCTGGTCAGGCCATACGCGGCCTCCAACGGTTGATAACAATCCGTATTCCCTGAAAAAACAATCAGCTCTCCCTGCCATGACGGTTTGTCGAATGCCCGCCGCAACAACAGCGGCGCATCCTCCTTGACGATAATCTTACTATCGAAATCCGTTCCGGCGCCGAAGCCCCAATACTCATGCGACGGCCTCGCAAAGCAATAGGCGCAGGCATGGAAACAGCCCCGGTAGGGATTCACACTCCAGCGGAACGGCAGGTCCGGGCTCTCATTACGGCTCAAGATTTCACGAGTCTGATCTTCATAGACCATCACCGTGGCTCGAGAAGCCGGTTCCAGCAATTCCCGATGGTGAGAATCATACGGGTTCGGGGGATTTGAGATGACACGCATGGCCCATCCTGCCCCGAAGCCCGGTCACTGTCAAATCCCTTCGGGGGCTCGATTTACCTCGACGGGCGGGCAGCGGTTTCGTTGACTCTCCCCAACTCCGATGCTAGATTCCAGACGCTTTTTGAAGGGTGATTCATGCACGATCCAAAATATCTTCGGGACAATCTGGACCTCATTCGCACGTCGCTGGGACGGCGTGGACAGGATGTGGCTTGGGATGCTGTTCAGAAGCTCAGCGACGAACGGCGGACCTTGACGACACAGGTCGAACAATTGAGATCCGAGCTCAAGAAAGGCTCTGATGAGGTTGCGCGGCTCCGCCGGGCCAAAGAACCGGCTGAAGCTGCCATGGCGGCCATGAAAGGGCTGGGCGACCGCATCAAGGACGTTGAGGATAATCTTCGGGGAGTTGAGGAAGCCCTGAGCGACCTTGCGCTCCGGATCCCCAACCTTCCCCATCAGACGGTTCCACTCGGCAGCGATGCCTCCGACAATGTCGAGGTCCGTCGATGGGGCACGATCCCCTCCTTCACGGCTCCAGCCAAACCGCACTGGGACATCGGGGAAGCGCTCGGCATTCTCGACTTTGATCGCGCAGCCAAGATCGCCGGAGCCAGGTTTGCCGTTCTCAGCGGCGCGGGGGCGCGTATGGAGCGGGCCTTGATCAACTACATGCTCGATCTGCATACCGGCTCTCATGGATATCGGGAAGTCCTCCCCCCGCTGCTGGTCAATCGACGGACCATGACCGGGACCGGCCAACTACCCAAGTTCGAGGACGATCTCTTTCGCCTGCGGGATGAAGATTATTTCTTGATTCCGACTGCTGAAGTCCCGGTCACCAATCTCCATCGCGAGGAAATCCTGAGCGAAGACCGCCTGCCCATTCGCTATACCGCGTATACTCCGTGCTTTCGACGCGAAGCAGGATCCTACGGAAAAGACACCCGCGGCCTGATCCGCCTCCATCAATTCAACAAAGTAGAGCTGGTCGCCTTTTCGACTCCCGATCGCTCCTACGAGGAGCTGGAGCGGTTGACCGGACATGCCGAATTCATCTTGCAAAGTCTGAATCTGCCCTATCGCGTCGTGACCTTGTGTACCGGCGATATGGGATTTTCCGCCACGAAGACCTATGACATTGAAGTGTGGCTACCGTCCCAGGGACAGTACCGAGAAATTTCGTCGTGCAGTAACTTCGAATCCTTTCAAGCCAGACGGGCAAACATCAAGTATCGCCCGGCTGGCGGGAAAAAAGATGCGAAGACTGAATTCGTCCATACATTAAACGGTTCCGGCCTCGCGGTCGGGCGAACGCTGGTCGCCATTCTTGAAAACTTTCAACAACCGGACGGATCGGTATTGATTCCCGAAGCGCTTCACCCGTATATGGGGGGGATACAGAAGATCCAACCTTAGCCTGATGGTTCATAGCTGTCTGCAGCGAGCACGCATGGTGCGGAGGGGTGACGGAGCGGTCGAACGTGCCGGTCTTGAAAACCGGAGATGGGGTAACTCATCCGCGAGTTCAAATCTCGCCCCCTCCGCCATATGTTTCCTCTGTTAGTCTCTGTCACATGGCGGACATATCGTACATCCTACTCGCGTGAAACCTCTGCAAAGAGACATGTTCGTCTGTCCGCAAGCGGAGGCGCATGAAGATTTTGAAAACATGCTGGCATTGGTTTTGGCGGCAAAGCCGGCTGAATAAGATCATCACTCTCGGGCTCTTCGCCGTAGCGGTTCCGTTTGTCCTCCCCACGGTCGTGTCCTGGTTCAGACCAACGATCATCAAGGTGGGGGTCGCGTTCTACACCTATGAACGTGCCTCTTTCTCTGAAAGCGCGACCACGACCTATTTTTTCGAGAATCGGAATCTGGTCACAAATTGCAGTCTGCGCCGGATTGAAGAGACGCAACCAACAGGGCAAGCCCCAATAGCCAATCCGCAATCATGGGTAATCCTCAAGCTCTTGCTGGAAAATGCCTCGGATCAGCCTATTACACATCTTCGTCTGGGCGTCAGATCGCCGGCCCTGAGTCCTGCAACACAGCTGCTCACCTCGCCGAATGTAGACGCGACGGGCCACATGGATTCGCCCTCACGCGACACCAGGCCTGCGTACATCATTTCCATCGCTGCCATCGCCCCCGCAACCTCCACTGTCCTGAGTTTGCAAACTCCGATCGACGATCGTCTACGACGATTTATCTATGAAGACCACCGTACCGTGACAGTTCAGGTGCCCTTTGTATCAGCAGACCAGTTTCGGGAATACCCACCGATTGTCGCCCGTACAAATGCGATTAAAATTTTGAATCGGGAGGGACTCTTACGGACCGGAGACGGCAGGGAAGCCGATGAGACACTGACCACGACGCTGATGCAGCCCGATGCTTCCGGTGCAAGCAGCAGTAAAGTCGAGTCATATCAGCTACTTCCAAAGTCTCGCACATGTTCTGAAGGAGAGGCGGGCGTGTGGTGAGATCCGCTATCTGCCTCGATCCTGATGGTCAACACCCTAGACTTTCAGCAATTCATACCCCGCTTTCGTTGGGTAGTTTTACCTGCCTAGGGGTATAGCAGAGACACCATTATTTATATTATCCTCCATCCCGTCGCTGATTTCTTTCAACGGGAAGAATGGCATGTCATTTCAACTCCACCGTCAAGTCGCGATCAACTGTATTCTTTCCAGGGGGAGTGAAGGTCTTCAAGGAGAAGGCTGCGTATATGACCTCTCAACCCCTCTCCAGCCGACGGCGGCTGCCGATACATTGCAGCCCGGTGATCTCGTCAAGCTCCACCTCTGGATACCCGATGAAGATTCCCGCATCTCTGTTAATTTAGCGGAAGTGCAATGGGTGAAACCCAATTGCATCAAAGTCGATCTTCTCACTGTTGATCCTCCAGACCGGACTCGGCTCAATCAGTTTACCGCTTCGCAAAACACGTTATCCCGTGCCGACAACGCCACGAGCCAGGTCCTCATCTGGTTTTAGCCTCGATTTCACGCCAGTTTGTCACTTCTTCGACTAGGCTCAGGACGGTGAGCCGTCAAACCGTATCTCGCTGACAACGATGCGGGCACACGCCTTCCATCGTGCGCTTCACGAGATATGAATGACGAAGCGTTGAACCATACACCGCCAATTGTCGGATACAGCGCGCTGATTCAGACCGCACGCGCCGGCAGATCGAATATCCCCCCTTTCGTTTAATTGCACGCTACATCTACGGTATTTCCAATTCGCTCCATGCGATTTACTCTGCACACATGCAATCGAAGCGACTCAAGTGTCATTCAGCTTTCAGACGGGACATTGCGTAACGCCATCATCGCTGGAGGACTGATAATGCAAAAGCAGCTGGGCAGGATAGGAACCGTCAGACATCGATACGCAGGGCCACAGGCTCATAATTCGGGAGGCATACAACTCGACGTCCCCTCAGCCCCTTGTGTAGCACGCGAAAGCCGGGTTTGCATGTTCGCCCCGGCCAGTCCCCCTGCCCTCAAGAGAACGGCACCTACGGAAGCTTCTGTGCTCAACACAGCCGGTATCGCTGGCCTCGACGAACCGGCAACGACTTTGGAAACGTATCGAGAGTATGACATGAGGGAAGAAACGCAGGACATCTCCGAGATCATGACCATGCCGTCTGTCGCGTGGCAGGCGTGGCGGGCGTATCGAACACACTCACGGGAAAGACAAAGCACCATACAGATGCTGGCGCTCAGCTGCGTCCTGCGCCCGGGTGATGTCGAACTTCGCTACATCACTCCCCTTCCAAAACTCGGCGTCTGTATTAGTGCTCCAGATGCTCAAGGTTCCCACGACATGGAGTTCTCACTGTACCTTGAACTATCGACCGGCGGGATGCGGGCACGAGGAACGCAAGCACTCCACTGGTTGCGACATGAATGGGCGACCAGGTGCATGCCGACGGTGCGGAGAGGTGTGGCAGCGGGAAGGCGGTGGTGGATCCTCTTGATCGCCCAAGTCTACAAAGCCAACTCCCAACAGCAAGAAGAGGCGGAGTCGGACGCAATCATCCGGCTTCTGAAGACCCAACGACTGCAGCCCTGGTAAGACATCATCGCCGCTAGTTATCCGAAAACTTGGCATCCTTGGCCGGAAAGAAGCACCGGCGGTATCGCGCCGGTGCTGAAACCATACCATTGTCACACACCCATGCCACGCTGAGAAATCAGCAGAACGCGACAACCCTGCTGTTGACCGTAATGAGCCCTGCCGCACACAGCGAATGTGGAATGCCTCCGCGTACACCGGCCCATACAGCCATCCCCCCTTTCGTCTAATTTCATGCTACCTCCACGGTATTTCCACTTCTCTCACATACGTTTATTGTCCTGTTATGCAATCCGTCACATCCGAGCGCCGTTTCGGCTTTCACATGAAGAATCAGGCAACAGCTTCATCGGAGGACTGACCATGCACAAGCAGCTCGGCAAGATCGGAACAGTCAGGCGGGAGATTGATGGGAAGGCCTGCTCATTCTGCGGGGGATACACGTACCAACTTGTCCTTCGCGCACCCGGCCTCGAGAAAAAATCCAGCTTGGTCGCCCGATGCAGCCAATGCCATCGCGCGCGAAGCGTCGATGAGAGTTTCGGGACAGTCTTGTGGATGTAATCTGACCAACTACAAAAGGACGTGGACCATGCCCCTTAAAATCTGGCGTGCATATCGAATGCGTGCGCAGCAAAAGCGGAAGGCTATGCAGATGCTTGCCATCAGCGGAGTCGTTCGGCCAAGCGCGGTTGAATTGCGCTACACGATCCCACTTATGAAAATGCGCATCTCGAACAGCTCCGCAGAGCTTCAACCCGTCGACATCACGAAACGCCCGACTCTCCGGCGTGCATCCTCCGCTCCAAGGCAACCGCAACGGTTGCAACTCTTTCATTGGTTCAGCAGGGCCTAAGCGCGCCTCGCAACATTCCATGCATGCTCTTGTGCCTTCCCCAAGGGCTGAGGTAATATCACCCCTCGTCGCCGGCGATTCCACCCGGCACTGTGATTTTTCGCCAATGCGGGCGTGATCTCCCTAAGCAACTGTGATGTGGAGAGGTGGCCGAGTGGCCGAAGGCAACGGTTTGCTAAACCGTCGTAGGGACAAAATCTCTACCGAGGGTTCAAATCCCTCCCTCTCCGCCACACAAGCTTAACCGTAGGGGCACCCGCCAGTAAGCTCGAATACGAGCCTGTCGCCATCAGGGTATACCCGCGCCTCCGCGTGTTGTTGAACGGCGTGCAGACGATCGACCCAGGGATAAGCTTCCGCAATATCTGCCGCATCTGAAGCATAGCTCGCCGCTCGGCGTTCGGCGAACACTCGATTCAGGCCATGCAGGAGGGCCGAGTCCAGGATGCCCCGGTTAATGCGCAGGTCGCTGGGGCAAACCGTCTTTTCACGCCCATGATAGTAGGCGCAGACGTAACGGCGCTCATGATCACCCAGGAGACCATCTCCTCCTGGTGGAATGGTCTCGACGGGTAAAGCCGCCGCTTGAACTGGTCACGCGAGCATGGCCGGAAGACCGGGGCGGCGAAAAGAGGCGACGATTGGCATATCGCCGATCTCGGCCCATGACAGCATCGCAATCATCTCTTCGAGGCAGCACGATTGGAACAGCAGGACTGCACCGAAAAAGAGGGCAATGATAGCGGGCCAGACCATCGAGAGAGAACCAACAACTAAGACGAATGTGATCACTGACAACGCCAACTGGAGGGAATGTCTCTTGACCTTACTCATGAGATCCTCCTTGGTGTACTCTCGCCTGGAACACTAAGTACTCTTTCTTGAAGAGGCTGACCCTATTCCGATGTTCCCCATTTGTCAACCGGCCACAAACTGCGCACTGTGGCCGATCACGTCATTCGGAACACTGTCAAAAAGACGCCCGCACACCTGGTATCGCCAAACCAGCCAACTGTCCTACCTCCGGCATCTATTTGCCCCTCACCACCTGGCCTTACGGCATCGACTGCCTGGAGAAAAGCCAGGCCTTCGGCAGAAGGCGAAGCAGGCGGCCTCCTCCTTGGCTTTTGGCAAGGAAGTCCCCGTCCAGACTCACGGCCAGGACAAATACAATCGCACGCTTGCTGATGTGCGGCTACCGGATGGCGCTAACGTCAATCACGAACTGGTCAAAGAGGGATGGTTCTGCTCGTAATCGTGTGGCGAGATATCGTCAGCTTCCGAGGCAAGCTGACGGATCCGCCATTCATTCGAGTACATGCACCCTTCTTTTCTACGCATGACTGCGCGTCGCGCAATGTCATTGCGAAGAACACCGAGAAGGTCGCGGGTTTCGGATCAGCCCGGCACATCGCGCCGCAACACGAGATTTCTGTTGTAGGATTCCCGCGCGTATCGTATTGTACGTGAAGTGTTTTTTGCAGTTACTCCCCTTACATGAAAGGATCATCGATGCGCACTTTCACCCTCAGCCTGGGCCTCTCGCTCTTTCTGGTTGCCACGCCGGTCCTGGCGGCCTCGCAAGAACCGGGAACCGATGAACAAAAGACATTATACGCACTGGGGCTTGCCATCAGCCAATCGCTCGGAACCTTTTCTCTGAGCGAAGCTGAGCTTGACATGGTAAAAGTCGGCATGACCGATGGTGTCTTGAAGCACACTCCAAAGGTTGATCTCCAGACGTACGGCCCGAAAATTCAAGCGCTTCAGCAAGCCAGGACCGCCATCGTAGCTGAAAATGAGAAAAAAGCAGGGACCGCCTATCTCACGAAGGCTGCTGCTGAGAAAGGGGCAACCAAAACCGAGTCGGGTGTTATCATCACCACGATGAAAGCCGGCTCAGGGGCGACCCCCAAAGCCACCGATACGGTGAAGGTCCATTATCACGGCACTTTGATCGATGGCACCGTGTTTGACAGTTCCGTCAAGCGGGGAGAACCTGCCACGTTTCCGCTCAACCAAGTGATCAAATGTTGGACGGAAGGCGTTCAGCAAATCAAGGTCGGCGGGAAGAGCCGAATGGTCTGCCCGGCCGACTTGGCCTACGGCGATCGAGGATCACCTCCGGTCATCAAGCCGGGCTCCACACTGATTTTCGAAGTAGAACTGCTCGAAATCGTCGCCAACACGACCAAGTAAATATCCTCCCGGCCGCCTCTTCAGTGAAGAGGCGGCCGGCGATCTGTACGACCACTCCGGCCAATCCTATAGAAGGCCCTCGAACGCGATGCTTCACTTGTTGAAACGATTGTGAGTGAGAGCACTCCCTCGACTCATCTGAACTCTTCAGCCCCTCCCCGCACGCGCTGGTTGATCCTTGGACTTCTCTTTGCCATCAGCGTCGTCACCTATATCGACCGCGTCAATATCTCAGTGACTGCGCGCCAGATGATGCCGGCGCTCGGCCTCACCGATCAGCAGATGGGCTTCATCTTTTCTGCCTTTGTGATCGGCTACGCCCTGTTCCAAGTGCCGGGGGGATGGCTGGCCGACCGATGGGGCATTCGCATTGTCCTCACGGTTGCACTCCTCTGGTGGTCCTGCTTCACCGCATTCACGGCAATGGCCGCCGCTTCTGATCTGGCCGGACTATTGGGCATTGTGGGAGTACTCGCTCTCACTCGATTTTTTCTCGGCGTTGGAGAAGCCACAGCCTTACCCGCGTTCAATCGCGCTGTCACCGACTGGCTGCCTGCCCACGAACGCGGTCTCGGCATCGGCATCGCCATCGGCGGGATCGGCATTGGTTCGGCTATGACTCCACCTGTGACGGCCTGGATCATGGTGAACTATGGGTGGCAGATAGCGTTCTTCGTCTCGGCTGCCCTTGGAATTGGGCTCGCAGCAATCTGGTGGCTCTTGGCACGAGACCGCCCGTCTGAACATCCTTGGGTGGCCAAACAAGGAAACGTTGCAACTGCGGCACACCTGTCTCTCAGGCCTCCATCGATTCCCTGGACGGCATTGAGAAAGACGCCAACCGTCTGGTGGCTCGTGCTCAGTTACAGTTGCCTCGGGTACGTCGCCTACGTCTATATGTCCTGGTTCTATCTCTATCTCGTTAACGTGCGTGGATTCGACGTCTTGCGAGGAGGCTACTTTGCATCGGCCCCCTTTCTCGCCATGCTCGTGTCGTGCCCTCTGGGTGGATGGGTCACTGATCGGCTGGCACTGCGCCGGGGGATTACGCAGGGACGAAAACTCGTTGGTGCGACCGGCATGACGTTGGCCGCCGCCACAATCGCACTCGGTGCGCTGATGGAATCGCCGTACCTGGCCATCGCCAGTCTGTCACTCGGAGCAGGCTGGCTCTATTTCACAATCGGCGCCTACTGGTCCTCAACAAGCGATCTGTCCAAAGCCCACGCCGGCAGCCTCTCGGGATTGATGAACATGGGAGCCAATATCGGCGGCGCCATCTCACCGACTCTGACCCCCTGGATCGCCCAGCACTGGGGCTGGCCCGTCTCATTGGGGGTGGCAGCATTGATTGCCTTAATCGGCGGCATCCTGTGGCTCAACATAGACCCGGGCAAAGGGCTTCATCGTGAAGCATGAAATACGAGGCATTCGGCGACTCTCGATCGCGAGGCCTTCCCCCTAATCCCTTACAATCCCCATTGCCTCTTGAGTGTTGTACTTGCTAGGTTGATCAAATGACCATGCAATTTCAAAAGAAAGATCCCCGTGCCACCATCACGACGAAATTCGGCGAGATCGCCATTCGCTTCTATCCCGATGAAGCCCCGCGCCACGTAGAGAACTTCGCCAAACTCGCCAAGATGGGCTTCTTCGACGGCACCACCTTCCATCGCATCGTACCCGGCTTTCTGATTCAGGGTGGCGATCCCTATAGTAAACAGCCGGACCGCACCCTTCACGGCACCGGAGGCCCCGGCTACTTTCTTCAGCCTGAACCGAACGACCGCCCGCACAAGCGCGGCGCAGTCTCCATGGCCAAGATGCCGCGCGAAAGCAACAGCACCCGTGACTTCAACGACAACGGCTCACAGTTTTTTATCTGCGTGGGAGAGAACAGCGGGCTGGACCGCCGCTATACGGTATTCGGCGAGGTGTTCCGTGGGCTCGACGTCATCGACAAGATCGTCGCCGCCGCCAGAGATCAAGCCGACAACCCGCTGGAGCCGATCGCGATGACGGTGAAGGTGAAGGAATAAGAACTGGGAGTGAACGGATCATGGCAGACGATTGGAGAAACTGATGGTTGTGCCCTCAGCAAAACGCCATACCGGCGTAAGTGACGGTGGAGTTGTCCTAGTCGGTGATGCTGAGGTCACAATGCCGCGGCGTGGCACCGGTCATCCTACCAAGACATTCAGCTGATCGCCGGATCCGAGATTCAGCCGTCTCACCAGAGTTCCTCACGATCCCGTCAATGCGTTTCGTAACCGTTGCGCCTCTTCCCAGTACCGGCGATTGCCTGCTGAGGCTGTGGCGCTGAGCGGGCGCGAAAGAATGGCGTCGAGTTCCTTCCGCGCGGCGGCGGAGTCCTTCCGTTTCATATAGGCTTTCGCCAGGTCAAGCCGCGCATGAACATAAGAAGGGTTGGCTGCCACCGCTCGACGGAGATGTGTCAGGGCGCCTTCTGCGTCACCGCCTAAGACCCAGGGTAGTTCCTCCAAGATCATCCCCTTCATGTGCAGTGCAGCGGCATGGTTTGGGTGCAGCGCTAAGGCCCGATCAACGTGCCGTTTCAACTCCTGCACTGTCAAGGCGGATGCCATCAAGCCGGTCAATTGGGCAGAACTGCCTAGATTTGCCGCATAGAGATAATGCGCCTCTGCATTCCGTTCTTGAACTTCGATAGCCTCTCGCGCCGCCTTGGCGCCATCTTCATAGGCAGCTCTACGTTTCGACTGGTCTCCAACGAGCGAATCGCCGAGGTCCAGGTAGACATCTGCCAAGCGCACCAGAAAATCGGGATCGGAAGCATGCTCGGCCTTTTGGGCGAGCATCTGTTTGAGCTGAGCGTGAAGTGACGGTCCTGCCGGCACGTCTCCCGTGGGATCCGCGCTGACCGCATGCCCCATGGCAACGAGAACAACGGCAACAATGACGTGGACCGTCACGCGTCGAAACATGAGGTCTCAAAAAAACGACATGCTGGCGTACGTCACCGTCGAATTGTACTGATCGGTGATGCCGCGGTCGTAGCGGAGAACCTGCCCTTTTTCGGCTTGGATCAGCCGGAGCAAGGAGTAGATGGAGGAGAACCCGGAGATGCGGCGCTGATCCTGTTCTTTTTGAATATAGGCGGCAAAGTCATCGGGTTTGAGTTCTTCCACCGGTTTGAGCATCTCCAAGTCGTATTGCATCGAACGGTGAAATGAGAAGTCGGTCGGCGGCGCTTTGTCGCCATACCGCATGCCGAGATGGGCCAGTTCCGCTCCCGCGATCACACAATACGTCCTACCCGTCTCGCTCAACACTGTTCGCAGACCTTCGAGAAACTGATCGACAGCTTGGCGTACGGCTGCATCGAGCAGACTGGCCGCCGAGAAGGAAGTCAGAATCGGCACGATTGTGAATGGCTTCTTGGCTCCGACGATCTGCTGGAGAAACGGCAATTGAAATTCGATCGCATGCTCGGCCTGATGGCAGATATCTTCTTCGAACGATGCCGGAAGATATTCTTTCATCCGTGAAACAATGGACTGATCTGTGTGAACGAGCCCCAACGGCGTTTCAAAATCCTTGTCCGTCAGGGCAAACAGATTATCCAAACCGGCGTAGGCTGTGCCGAGTACGACGTACACATCGGGCTGCTCTGAATCTTGTAATTCTTTATACGCCCACGCATAGATCGGTCCAGCCTGCTTCAGATCATAGGTCGGCGCCACCAGCCCCCTGATCGGCTTCCCCTGGTTTTCGGACGGCTTGAAGTCGGGGCCTTCCTCGGATGAGAAGAATCCGTCTATCTGTTTTTTCAATTTTGCTCCGTCGGCTTCATAACTGCGGCCCGCAAAGGCAGCCTGCCGAAGCGGAGCGTGCCGATACTCATCCCGAAGGCGCAGCCTGGCACTGTCGGCCCTCTCCCCTTCCAGAAAGAGCTTCTGATCGAGATCCTCGACCAGCTGTTCCACTTTGCTAGGCATCAGAAATTCGCCGAAGCGCTTCAAATAGAGCGAACCGATTTGCAGCAGCGAATGCTCGCCGTCGAAATGCTGGACAATGAAAAAGTAATTCAACGGAAGAACGAGCTTCTCCTTGCTCAATCCACTCGGGTCCCAGAGAACGATAAACTGGTCCTCTCCCTGTTTAATGGGTGAGAATTGGAGGTTTCTCAGGATGGGATACAGTTTTGGATCTTTGGCTGTGCTGGATGTCATGATGAATGGTTTGTTTGGTCTATCTCGTTTGTCTGGTTTGTCTCGCAAAAACAGGTTCGATCTCGTTGATGCAGTCTATCCGGACTATGGACCATTTCGTCAAGAGGCCAAGAGCACTAATCCCATTGAACTAAACAAACCAGATAAACCAGACAAACCAGACAAACTTATGGCTCTTCCTGCTTCCCCGAACTCGGACGCCGACTGAGGACAACGAGCGCCCCGATGGTCAGAATCGCCAGCCAGAGCGTCGGATTCCCGTACGACGCATCGGAAAATTCGATCAGGTCGGTCAGTCTGCCGATCAGAAGCGACATGCGCGCCATCACGGTATAGCCGAAGGCGGCGCCGAACGCGATCATCAAAAACATCACGCCGGTTCGCGCGACAACCTTGCCCGGCCCGCTGTGCTCGATCGAGAAGAAGAAGTAGAACAGCACTGAGATCACGCCGATCAAAATGATGATTACGTTGATGCTGCTCGACGGGTTCAGGAGATTCATCGAGAAGCTCACGCCATCTCCGCCGGCCAACGACAGCAGAGGTCTGACAGTATCCTCAATCTGTCTCAAGATAAACGATGAAATCGTGCGCGGAATCGCGAGCCCCGATCCGACCCCCACGATAAAGGCAAAGGCGTAGCGGGACAGCCAGGCAGCTTTCGGCACATAGCGTGTCAGCATGAGCAGGCCGATGGCGACAGGAATCAACAGGGCATACTCACCTTGTTCGAAAATCGGCTTGACGATCAAGTGTACGATCACCGTATCGTAGGCCTTCACGATCGTGTAACCGACCGACACACCCACATAGAGATGTTCCGCCAGCTTGAATAACGGGTTATCTTTGTACAGGAACGTGAAGATACACAGGGTCAAGCCTGTCGCCGCCCACGCTCCGAGTACCGTTGCATCCATCAGTAATCTGACTCCTTAACCCACATTACTCATGACCGTTCTCCGCGAAATCGCATAGAACCACGTTCCTCGTAAAGCGTATCTCGTATCTCGTATCTCGCATACAAAGATGAACAACATGCTCTTTCCGTCCTGCGCTTCACGCTTCACGAGATACGAGCGACGAAGAACGGAACAGTGGATCGCAATGGCGGCAGAAACGTTCATGGATCATACGGATTACGTACCCCCCTGACTTTGCCGTCCTGTCGCTCGCCGCATGCTGAAGTAAAAGAGATTGCAGATGATCACCAGCACAATGATTGCCACATGCGTCGCCGACTGCGCATCCATGCCGGCCACAGCCTTGCCCTTCTGATCGATCAAACTTTCGTATTCCGCCGCGCCGCGCAGACCGCCGATAAGGCCGTTGATCTGCCCGCTTCTCAATAGAGGATATAACCCCGGCGCCATCACTCCCGTGCAGCCGCCTCCCATCTCAAACTTGTACTTGTCCTTACCGAACACATACCAGGCTTCAACTCCCGGATTACCCGCGCCCAGGCTGACCAGGTAGGTCACATCCTTCAAACTCTGTACGCCGTCCAGGACCGGAAGCCCCTTCGTCGGCTTGCCGCCGTAATCGCTGGGAAAAGTCTTGTAGAGATTCTGGCCCAGATTGATGATGACGACCGTGTTGCCGGGGCTCCAGCCGAGAAAGACATAATCTTTGCCGTTTTCCTTCCCCATCTCCTTCGCCACCTGAGTCACGATTTGATCGGCTAAGCCGGTGCCCGTCACCCACAGCGTCATTGTCACCACACGAAGATTCTTCCGGAAGGCGTGCCGAAGCAGCGCGATCGCCTGCGGATGCAATTCCGGCTTCGAAGCCGGATCAAAATCGAACGACAGGAAAAACACGGACCGCTCCGGCAACGATTCGATATGGTTGTAGACGCCGCGTACTTCAGACGAAATCTTGATCGGAAGACCCACCGGATAGAGCAAGGGCAACAGCGTGCACAGACCGATCACTAGAAAGATGATCCGCCGGTCGATCTTGAGCATTCTTTCGGAAAAGGTCATGACCACAACACCTGATAAGGGGTAAGGCGTGAGGGGTAAGGCGACATGCTATGTGCACGACTCGTCCTCCTCTCGCCACTCACCACTTGCCACTTACTACTCACCATGCACACTATTCCTTGCCGCCCCCAAGATACGATCGTTCGACGCCGAAGATGATCTTGAACGATAAGGCCACCGCGCCAAGACTGACCCCGATCAGGATGGCGCGGCGCACAGAGGCATTCAGCACATTCAGAATCCATTGCGAGACATCGCCGCTCAGAGGAATCAAATATTCACCCAGCGGGACGCGACCCATCATGACAATCACCGCCGCGATCAGGAGCACCGCAGCTTCACGGCTCCTGGCCCGGAACGACCGATAGGCAGCGGAGGCAATGAAGAAAGCCAGAATCGCGAACATGGTACCCTGCAGCGGCACCAGCATGTACGAATAGACCCAGCCGAACGCGGTGGCTGCCCCCTCGATGCTTTCCTTCCCGTTGGCCCAAAGTCCGACCGCAATCGTCCCCAGCATCCCGGCATAAAGCACGAGGCTATAGCCCCACCCCTCTTCCTTCCTTCTGATCTTGGCCGCATGCTGATGGAACAAACTCGTCACCCCCAAGACCAGCGCAAAGCCGCCGACGATCTGAAGCCATTTGGTGGCGGAAGTCAGCAATTGTTCCGAGGCCGGATGCGGCACGTAATACTGCCCGGCGAAGAGCAACCCGGTGATCATCGTAATCAGCAATGGTAATTGCCGGCGCAGGAAGATCATTTCACATCCTTGAAGAAGTCCAGAAACAGAGACGGCCATTGCGCGCCCGTGACAACACCGATAGTCGCCAACACCGTGCCGATGACGATGGCACTCAAAATGATAGCTTTCCCGATATCCTGCCCGCGGAGCGTGCCGATCTGAACCGGCTCTTTGGACAGATAAGCGCTGGCGGCGTACAGTTCTTCGCCGATCAACGTGTAGTCGCACGTGGTCACGAAAAATGGAAGCTGGTGATCTGAATCAGTTCCGGCGATCTGAATGGCGCCGGTGCTCGCACCGGTTTCGGTGAGCAGCAGGGATTCGGCGAAGTAGGATCCCATGAAGAAATTTGCCGCCGGCTTCTTGCGAAGCATGATGCCATCGACCGCCGCCGTATAACTGAATTGATCGGAAGTGATAAAAAAGTTCGAGTCTTCCTTAAAGAGATCGGGCTTGCCGGCCTCTAGGTAGGCCTGTTTTGTGATTTCCTGGCAGACGGCCATCGTGATCGGATCTCGATGGGGCACCATCAGCTCAGTCTCATAGGCTGCGGTGCGCTTTGCGACCCGGCCAAGGATCACCGCCGCTGCGATCGTCGAGGGATCACTCATATCGTGCGCACCGGTCAAATACAGAATCGGCTTACCCAACTCGGTCGAACGACCGATGGCCTCATCGACCGCGTCGAGACCGGGGATACGCCGCAGAAAGATCTCATGCCGCCTGGCGTAACTGATGGCATAGAACACGATTCCGCCGAACGACAGTGCAAGGATCAGGTTATTGAGCTGGTTCCAATTGAACCAATTGGGAGCAGGAGTGGCGAGAACTAATGAGCTTAAGGCCCGGTCTTCCCCTTTGAGCAGAGCCACCGCGACCGTATAAGCCATGCCGTCCTTTATCTCGGCGTCTTTCCCGTTCCGGATCACATATTGATGCCAGGTCTTCTCTGCTTCTCTCGTCCACCAGGTCGTTTTGGCGTCCTTTACAAATCGAGTATTGGACGGAAACTCCGCAATCACTTTCAGCGATGCAGGATCAAGGACGCCTCCCTCACCGAACAAAATCTGATAGCGAGCATCAGGGCTATCCAAACCGCCGGGCGCCCAGAGGATAGTCAGACTTGCACCGCCATCATTCGGCGTATCGATCACGCGCACTCCAGCCGGAACAGGCAACGTCGATTGAGCCGATGCAGGAACCTCAAGCCAGAGCTGCATGAGGGTGGAGAAAAGAGCGCACACAAACAGCAACCCTCTGCCGCCTCTTTTCACGTTTAACATTTCACGTCTCACGTCTTCTTCACGCCTTTCACTCCCAATCCCCTCACCCCTTACGCCTCACCCCTCACGTCCCTTTCACCCCTTGCTCCTCACGTCTTCTCTGCACTCCTAACGCCTTACGCCTCACCCCTTACCCCTCACCGCTCCTACGTTCCTTCAATGACTTCGATATTGGTCCGGGGAATCAACGCAACCTGCCCGTCTGGAAACCGTACCTCCAGCACCCGCACTTCACTCTCCGTGGGAATCTTCGTGAGATCCGGCGGCAAGGCCGATACTTCGCCAATCTTGCCGAACAACGGATCACGAATGATGCGAACCGGATCGCCTAACCGAATTCCCGCTCGCTGTGGCTGCGTAATGGCGCTGGCCTGTGTACCTGTCTGAGGAATAATAATCTCAGGGCGAATAACACCGGCTCTGATCTGGGTGGCGCCTGAGATCGACGCCTTGGCACCGGCATGGGCCGAGAGGAGCGAAAAGGTCTTCTGGGCCATCGGGATCGTGCCGAACCCCTCGGTGAGGATCAAGGTGAATCCGACCTGCTCGGCTCCCGTGATCGCGACGCCCAAGTCGTAACCTAAGAGTGCCCGCAGATCCTTATCATGGATACCGCCGACCACAAGGCCCGCCACGCCGACTTCTTTCGCCTTCACCATTGTATCGGCCGGCAGAAATGATCCGCCCACCACAATCTTCCCCTTCATGTCCGGCTTCACATGAGCCGGGGTCAGGGCCTCATCGGGAGCAGCCACGGCCATGACCAGCTCGCCGTAGGTCTCTCCACCAATGCCGAAGATCCCTTGGACCATGCTGCACGCACATTCGATCGTCACGCCCTGCTGGGGATGGATCTCCACCACCGCTCCATCTACATAACCGAGAAGTTCAAGCACGCGCGGCGGTTCCCGCAGCAGAACTTGCCCTGTCACTGTCGAAACCGATTCGACCGTACCGGTGATGGGGGAGCGAATTTCAGTTTTGAGCCATTTAAACAGCGGCTTGTTCTCCGCAAGAATGTCGTCCTTCTGAACGGCATCGCCGCCCTTTTTGATCAAATATTCTGTGATCTCATTGGGAGCCACGCCTAACTGATTTGCAAGATTGAGCGGGTAGACCTTGCCCGGCAACTCAGCGCGGGCCACCGGCTGATTTGACCGGACAGAGTCGCTGACCTTAACCAGCACCGTGCCAGGAAGCGGCAGAATCCGCCGCCTACGAATGACGGTGGAGTCAGTAACAGTGAGGCCGGGGGTGTAAGAATGAGCCATTAGTAACGTATTGAGTTTTAAATGTGGCGCTACGTAACTACAAACTTAAATTCACAACTATGAACTTACTGTCGGATATAGTTCGACGGCGCTAAACCATTTCGTGAGCAACGCAACACGCGCCTGTTGATCCGTTGGTAATTGCAACGGACGGCCCCGGCCATCGAGCATCAAGCCGACCACGCCCCCCTGCACCTCACGTGTGACCACAACACCGGCGCCTGCGCCAAGGTTCACCGATTTGGCCGGCCGCATGGTCACGGTTGCCTTTTTCCCGGGCTCAAGCGGATAGAGCCGGAGGTCGCCGAATTTCAGTTGGTCTGTCACGGTCTTCCCGTCCGGAAACGCAATCTCATAGTCGGCACATCGCTCTCCATCTTTTCCCTGCCCGATCGGCGCAACACAGGTGCCGAGATAGACCATGCAGTCTCGTACGAACACATCCGTCGCGGCCTTTTCATTGATTGTCGACAGGACGCCAAGATGCGGCATCATGAAGATGCTGTCGACGGAGAGCCTGGTAAACCCCAACGGCTCGTAAGCATCCACCATCATCACCATGGATTGAATTCGTCGCGGAGCGTGGGAAAGAATGCCGCCGCTGCCGACGATCAGATCCAGCTTCAGCATGTCGATCAACGTTTTCCCGGACGTCTGCTGCTCGAAGACATCGGAAATCGTCCGCTCCTGCTGCACGCCTTTCAAGCCCGTCGCCAGCGACTTGTGGTGAATCAGCGCCAGCCGCAACGCCTCGCGCGAGATGGCATGCTCGATTTGCAGCTCATCGAGCGTCTGTGGAATCGTGGTCGGACGGATCATCTTGTTCTTGATCCGGTTGCGCAGCGTCTGTTCATCGATCGTAAAAGGCACCCACCGCATGATGTTGGCCAGCCCTGCTTCGGCCAGCACATTGGAAATACTGTAGGACATGCCCAGGTTGGCGCTGACCGTCCGATTGAACACCCCTTCGAATACGGAAAACACGTCGGTCGTCGCGCCGCCGATATCCACGCCGATCAGATTCAAGTGCTCGCGCTTGGCAATCGTTTCCATAATCACGCCGACGGCGGCCGGCGTCGGCATAATCGGTGCGCCCGCCATCTCGATCAATTTCCTGTAGCCTGGCGCCTGCTGCATCACATGTTCAAGAAACAAATCGTGGATCTTGTTGCGGGCAGGCGAGAGATTCTCCCGCTCCAGTACCGGACGAATGTTGTCCGTCACCACCAGGGCGGACTTCTCGCCCAGAATTTTATTGACCTGTCCCTGCGCCTCCTTGTTGCCGGCATAGATCAGCGGGAGCTTATAGGTCGCCCCGAACCGCGGCCGGGGCTCTGCCGCTGCAATATACTCGGCCATTTCCACCACATGAGTCACCGCTCCGCCGTCCGTGCCGCCGGACATCAAAATCATGTCCGGCCGCATCGTTCTGATGCGCTCGATCTTCTCGTGCGGCAAACGCCCGTCGTTGGAAGCCAGCACATCGATCACGATGGCCCCGGCGCCCAGCGCCGCACGCTGCGCGCTCTCGCCCGTCATATTCTGCACCACACCGGTCACCATCATCTGCAAACCGCCGCCTGCGCTGCTGGTAGAGATGTAGATATCGACGCCGGTCTTGGCATCCCGGCAAGGCGCGATGATCTTATCGCCGTCGAGAATCTTGCGCCCGGACAGTTCTTCGATTTCGGCAATGGCATTCAGCACGCCGCGCGTCACATCTTCGAACGGTGCTTCGACCGTCGTCGGCGCTTCACCGCGATAGGTCTGGCGGTACTCGTCTCCGACTTTTTCGATGAGAATGGCTTTGGTCGTTGTGCTGCCGCAGTCGGTGGCGACGATGACGTTCAACGGACGATCAATCTTGGGCGGGCTGGACGCGGCAGATGTCATTGAGCCGACGCCCTGACGATCGAGGACTTCGCCTCAATAACAGCGATCAGCTGGGGAATCGTTTCTCGACGTTCGAGCAACCGGGCCACTTGCTCGACTTCCTTGACGTTGAAGGCGCACTCGATGATCGGGGTGAAAAAATGCAGCGCCTGGCTTCCCAGAAAATTCATCGGCCCCATCGATTCCAGGAACACCGTCGCCGGCGCCGTCATCCCGCGTTTCACAATAACATCGGCGACACGCTCCATGAGTTCGACATCGTCAATGGAGAGGGGCTGAGATTCAGGTTGAACAGCAAAGGCATGACGGAAACCGGCCTGCAATTGAGCCAGCTTTTCGGCCATACGAACCTTGGATGGTAACGGCATAAGTGCCTGTCAGACAAGGGAAACTATCAGCGTGTCGCATTATATGAAGGGGTCAGAGGAGAGTCAATTCATTGTGGCTCCTCGACGCACTTCTTGCAAGGCCGTCGCTCTTATGCGAGCATGACAACACTGGAGCGTGGAGAAAGCACATGACCTGGCGCGATCACATCGTGGTAGACCCTGCCATCTGTCACGGCAAGCCTTGCATCAAAGGGACGAGCGTACTGGTGTCGGTTGTTCTGGATAACATTGCAGCAGGAGAAACTCCCGGCCAGATCGCGACCACCTATCGCCTCGCCAAAGAAGATGTCCAAGCCGCGTTGCAGTATGCGGCGGAATTGGCACGTGAACGGATCGTCCCCTTAGAGTCCGGTGCGGCTTAGTGCAATTCAAAATTGACGAGAATCTCCCGCCTGAATCCGCTGCCCTCCTCCGCAATAACGGGCACGATGCCTTGACCGTCTGGGCCCAAAGACTGCAAGGCCACTCCGACACGCAAATCATTTCAGTCTGCCAAGACGAACAACGAACACTCGTTACCCTGGACCTCGACTTTGCAGATATTCGGGCCTACCCACCGGACCACTATGCAGGTATCATTGTCATGCGCCTCAGCAGTCAAAGTCGAAGCCACGTCTTGCGTATCCTTCAAAACCTCTTGCCAGTCCTGCGAAAGAACCGCTCAGAGGTCGGCTCTGGATTGTGGATGATGCCGCAGTGCGGATTCACGGCGAAGGAAAAGAACTATTGTAAGGAGAGGACAGAGGTTAGCCCATGACACTCATTACCCGAGAGATCGTTGCCGAGAAGCTTGCCGCACACCTGCAACATAAATTGTCACTGGACAACCTGGTCACCTGGACTGAATCGGCATTACTAGATGGCGAATTCGATCCAGCGCATCTCTCGACCATTCGAGACGTCGTGGCCAGAATCGGCGTCGCCGACGTACGGGCATTCGGCCTCACCTGGGAAGACTGCGAACAACTCCTCGCCCAGCTCGGCTATTCCGCACAAGTCAGCATCGTCGCCCGTTAGTTTCCCATCGAATACTCAGGTTCAGCGGAACCTCCTCTTTCCGAAAGTGGGCAGCAGCACTTTCTCAGACCAAAATCCTCATGCCTGCAGAAGCTGAGCTGGAGTTGGCATATAGCCTCCATGTGCTATGCTAAGCCATACACCAAAGCGATTGGATGCACGGGGCCATGAGCCAGAGAGTAACACCCGAAGATCTCGGAGAACCCGACCTGAAGATCGCTGGATTTCAGCTCTGGGTGCACGGACGGCAGTACCCCGACAGCGAGGACTATTACGATGGCAACTGGCTCCGAGTGACGGTGCACTGTGGCGGGTTAGGCGCAAGTGTCTGGACTCAAGGAGCGATTCTGATGGTCACAGACATTGCCGGTTTCGGTGATCAATGCACTGCCATGCTTCAGGGAAGTGCAAAGTCAGCTGACTTGGAACCTTGTGAGCCAGAACTTAAGCTTTCACTAGAGACAACCGACCATCTTGGTCACATTCGCACTCAAATTGAAATCACACCGGACAACCTCACTCAGTCGCACTGGTTCGAGTTCGAAGTTGACCAGAGTTACCTCCCGGACATCATCCGAAAGTGTGCTGCAATCGAGCAGAAGTATCCTATTCGTGGACAGTGAGATCCTTTGCCTGTCCTCTCTGTACAAGGGCGGTCCGGTTAAATCCAGAACTGCGCGCGTCGAATGACCACGTCGTTCTCCACCAGTGAAATTATAAATGGACAGACGTGGGGGGTTCCGCGAGCACCTGGATTAACCGGGCCGACCTTGCCCCATCTTACTTTCCGTCCCCTTCCACAACCGCTCAATGTTCCCCTTATGCTTAATCACAATCAGTCCGGTCACAAGGAGTGAGAACAGAATGAAGGGACCGGTTGGTCGAGCCAGAGCAGCGATGATCGGAAAGAGACCGAACGCAGTCAAGGCGCCGCCGGAAGAATAGCGCGAGATAGCGACTGATCCGATCCATGCCACCAGCAGCAACAGCCCGATCAGCGGCGCGACGCCAAGAACGGAGCCGAGCGCTGTGGCCACGCCCTTGCCGCCCTTGAATTTGAGAAACGGCGAAAAGAGATGGCCGAGAAACGGTGCAAGTGCGACAAGCAGAATCGCCCATTCATCTTGCAGCAATTGCGTTGCCGCAAAGCCCATCACCCACCCCTTGCCCATATCCCCGATCAGGGTGAGAATGCCGGCTGGCTTGCCGGACACACGCAGCACATTTGTAAAACCGACGTTCTTGCTACCGACCGTACGCGGGTCAGGCAGGCCCATCGCCTTGGAGATGACGACACCGAACGGCACCCCACCTAAGAGATAACCGATCAGCACGAACAGGGCAGTCAACCCTGGCAAATCCATCATATCCTTCCGCGCCATCACTCCCGCACCAACGGGGGTTCAGGCGTTACAGAAACTTCTCCGGATGCGCAAAGAACTCGATCATCACGCGATTGAGATTGGGCCAGTCTCGATGACTGCCGGCTCCCTCACAGTAGAGCGTCGCGCCCCCCGGTCTACATCCTTGATAGGCAACACATCCACCTTCCACCTTCTTTGTCTTCACCGCGTCGCATCCATTGCAAGCGGCCCACCAGGCAGATGTTTGAGCGCCCCAACCGGGAAAGAGACTGTCGTTCACGCCGTGCATCACCATGACCGGGATTGACGCCGGACACTGATAGGCCTCCAGGTCCTTTCCCGTCCATCCGGCAGCGGACGGCGCAATTGCAGCCGGCACCTTCTTCGTCTTCTCAAGCACGGCCAACGCCAGTGCCGCGGTGCCGCCATCCGAGTGGCCGGTCACGAATACCCGCTGCTCATCGATGCACCACTTCTTTGCAACCGAACCGGGAATGGTTCCCAGCTGTTCGATTCCAGGAATCCCGAGCGGCCGATGATCAACGTACACAATCACAAATCCAGAGGCCGTGGCCGTCGGAGTAAGACCTGTCATGCGCTCAGACGCCGGACCGCTCTGGCCGGCTGCGGCATAGACCATCAACAGAGGATGTGCGATCGTCGCGTCGTAATTGGACGGGGTGCGTACATGATAGCGAAGACCTTCAGCGGAGGCTTCCCCGTCGTTTGCGCCGGCCCGGCCGTTCCGCGCGCCCGTCTCACAGCGGACCGTTGCCGGAGCACTCGAATAGGCATAGGCTTCTATTTGCGGAGGCGTGTTGCTCTCTGTGCAGGCTATGCCGAGGAAGGAAAGGCTGATACAGACAACGATCTGCTGTGCGAGTAGCGTTCGGCGGACGGCCCGGCATTTCAAACCCATGTCAGGCCCGCCTGGTGACAGTCAATGACAGAGAGAGTTGATTGAGGAGTCCAATCCAACGTACTACAGGATGTTCAAACTAGACATCCAGCGAGGCCGCAGCGAGTGAAGGGCCGAGGCATAATCCTTCTCACCCACCCACCCCGAGCAGCAGGTGCAGCTCTCTCCCGATTGGGTATGTTGAGGGTCTGAACGATGCGAGAACAAAGCTGGGGTCTAGTTTCAACATCCTGACTACAGACCTTTCGCGACCACCTGCTTCCAAAAGCTCCACACATACTGACCACCGGAAATATATCCAAGCATCAAAGACAGATACAGCGTCCCCGTGCCGGCCAGGTGCAGATTGCCAAGTTCCGCCAGGCCCGTCCCTTCCAGAATCAGCAGGACGATCGCAATAACTTGCAGCGCCATCTTGTACTTGCCCGTAACTTCCGCTGCGATGATCAGGCGTTCTCCGGCGGCGATGGCGCGGATGCCGGTCACGGCCAGTTCCCGCGCAATGATGAGCAGCGCCACCACGGCGCTGACACGGTCGATGTTGACGAGGAGGATCAGCGCCGACAACACCAGCAGCTTATCCGCGAGCGGATCAAGCAACTTACCGAGCTTCGTCACCTGTCCGGTTCGGCGAGCAATGTATCCATCCAGCAAGTCCGTCACGGCGGCGACGGTAAATATGACGGCGGCGAGCAACGACCGATCCGGCGTCGGCGCCAGGAAGATCACGACGAAGACCGGAATCAAAAGGATCCGGACAAGCGTAAGAAAATTCGGCAGATTCAGCGAATCCTGCCCGATTTCTTTCCAGGTTTCCAACACGCGATTCATCGTCAGACAATCCCGTTCTTCAACAAGTCATGCAGATGGACCACGCCCCGGATGTCCCGGTCGCCTTCGGTCACCACAAGCGTCGTGATCGAAAAGCGCTCCATCATTTCCACCGCTTTGGCGGCCAAATCGTCGGGTCCGATGGTTTTAGGATCCCGCGAGGCAAGCTCTCCGGCCGTCGCACTCACCAAATCCGTCCCGCGTTGGATAAACCGCCGTAAATCGCCGTCTGTAATCACGCCCAGCAACGCATCGCCCTCATCGACGACGATCGTCATGCCGAGTTTCTTGGCCGTCATTTCGAGCATCGCCGCCATGCCCCCGACGGAGTGCTGGACGATCGGAATTTCAGGTCCCGCATGCATCACATCCTTGACCTTCACCAGCAACCGGCGTCCCAGCGTGCCGCCCGGATGGAACCGCGCAAAGTCCTCTTCCTTGAATCCGCGCTTCTGCAACAAGGCCACCGCCAGCGCATCGCCGAGAGCCAGCGTTGCCGTGGTGCTCGCGGTGGGCGCCAACCCCATCGGACAGGCCTCTTCCTCCACCGACACATCCAAAACGACATCGCAGTGTTTGCCCAAGGTGGAATCCATCCGTCCTGTGAGGCCGATCACCGGAATACTCATGCGCTCCACGTAGGGAAGCAACTGGAGCAACTCCTGAGTCTCGCCGCTATTGGAAATCGCGATCAAGGCATCGCGGCGGGCCAACATGCCGAGATCTCCATGCACGCCTTCGGCAGGATGGAGAAAAAACGACGAGGTGCCGGTGCTGGCCAACGTGGCGGCGATCTTCTGACCGATCAAACCGGACTTCCCCATGCCCGATACGACGACCTTCCCCTTACAGCGAGCCAGCAGATCCACAGCCTTGGCGAACGTCGCGTCCAACCGGCCGATCAATGTCTGGACGGCGCGGGCTTCGATTGCCAGCACACGCCTCCCTTCGTCAAGACTCTCCTGGCCTTTGACGGACTTGGCAACCGGTTGAGCAGCCGGTTTTATGGTCTCGGTTTTGTCGCGTCGCATATGCGCAGGATCCGTTCCAACAGTGACTTCAATTGATGCAACGGTACCATGTTTGGTCCGTCCGACAAAGCCTCATCCGGATTCGGATGCACTTCCATGAAAAATCCATCGACACCGGCCCCGGCCGCAGCGCAGGCCAACGGCTCCACGAACTCGCGTTGGCCGCTGGATTTCGTGCCCCCCCCGCCGGGCAACTGGACACTATGAGTCGCATCGAACACCACGGGATAGCCGAAACTCCGCAAGATAGGAAAGGACCGCATATCGACGACCAAATTGTTGTAGCCGAACGAAGACCCACGCTCGGTCAGGAGGATACGCCGGCTGCCGCACTCCTCCACCTTCTTGACCGCATTGCCCATTTCGATCGGAGAGAGAAACTGGCCTTTCTTCACGTTCACAACTTTTCCGGTATTCGCTGCGGCAATCAGTAAGTCCGTCTGCCGGCACAGGAAGGCTGGAATTTGGAGCACATCCACGACCTTTCCAGCCTCAGTCGCCTGTTCTTCCGTATGAACATCGGTCAAGACCGGACAGCCGACATGGTCCCGTACGCTCTTGAGTATGGCCATCCCCTTTTCGATGCCCGGACCCCGAAAGGACTTGATGGACGTTCGGTTGGCCTTGTCGAATGAAGACTTGAAGATATAGGGGATCCCGAGAGATTTCGTGATTTCGGCGATGCGGCCCGCCGTCTCCATCACGAGTTGCTCACTCTCGATGACACAGGGCCCCGCGATCAGAAAGGGCGGCTGCCCCTGGCCGGCTTTGAAGGAACCGATATCAACAAGATGTGCCATAGTGTTCAAACTTGTCTCATGAGGGACGCTCAAACCGGCTTTGCGTTATCACCCGCCCAGCCCTGAGGGCGCCGAGATGCCCTCCAGTCCCAAACCAAGGCCGCGAACGCCGTTGAAAGTCGGTTTCAGCATCTCGCTTCACTGTCCCAGTTTTTTCCGCAAAGCCGCGCCAACGAATCCACCGAACAGCGGATGTGGGTGATACGGACGGGAACGATATTCCGGATGGAACTGGGTGCCTAAGAACCAGGGATGATCCTTCAACTCGACGATTTCGACCAATCGTCCGTCAGGGGAGAGCCCGGAGAGCACCAGCCCTTTGGCTTCCAGTTGTTCACGATAGGCATTGTTGAATTCGTAGCGATGCCGGTGACGTTCGCGGACTTCGGCGACTCCATACATCTTCTGCGCAAGCGAACCCTCGCCAAGCCGGCAAAGGTAAGACCCCAGGCGCATCGTGCCCCCTTTATCGTTGACACCTTGTTGATCAGACATCAAATGAATGACCGGATGGAGCGACTGCTCGTCAAACTCGGCACTGTTGGCTCCGGTCAATCCCGCGACGTTACGCGCAAACTCAATCACCGCGCACTGCATGCCTAAACAAAGGCCAAGAAACGGAACCTGCCGCTCCCGCGCATATCGGATCGTGGCAATTTTCCCCTCGATCCCCCGCGCACCGAACCCGCCGGGAATCAAAATCCCGTCGGCCTCGCGCAAAATCCGCTCCGTGCCCTGCCGCTCGACATCCTCGGACTCGATCCAACTGATGTTGACCTTCGTTTCGTGATCGAGTCCTCCATGCACTAATGCCTCACCAAGACTCTTGTAACACTCCTTCAGCCCGGCGTACTTTCCCACCAGCGCGACAGAAATTTCATGCTTGGGCCGCTTGATTTTCTGCACCATCGCGTCCCACTCACGCAAGTTCGGCTGTCCGGTTTTCAGATGCAGCTGCCGGATGATCAGTTCGTCCAAGCCTTCTTTCCGAAAGACGATCGGCACTTCATAAATCGTATCGACGTCTTTGGCGGTGATGACGGCATCCTTCTCCACGTTGCAGAACATGGCGATCTTACCCTTGAGTTCGGGAGGCAGATAGCGATCCGTGCGGCACAAGAGAATATTCGGCTGAATGCCGATCTCACGCAACTTGTTGACCGAATGTTGCGTCGGTTTGGTCTTCAATTCTCCGGCGGCGCCGATGTACGGCACCAATGTCAGATGGACGTACAGCACATTGTCTCGCCCGACGTCGTACGGTAACTGCCTGATGGCTTCAAGGAAGGGCAGACTTTCAATATCGCCCACCGTACCGCCGATCTCGACGATCGTCACATCCATGCCCTTGGAAATACGCATGATCGCCTGCTTGATCTCGTCCGTCACATGGGGCACCACTTGTACCGTTCCCCCGAGATAGTCCCCGCGCCGTTCTTTGGTGATGACGGAATGGTAGATCCGGCCGGTCGTATAATTGCTTTCCTTTGTCAGCGACAGCGTGGTGAACCGCTCATAATGTCCCAAGTCCAGATCGGTTTCGGCGCCGTCATCCGTCACATAGACTTCGCCGTGCTGATAGGGATTCATCGTGCCTGGATCTACATTGATATAGGGGTCCAGCTTCAAAAACGTGATCTTCAAACCCCGGCTCTCGAGGAGATTGCCGATCGATGCCGAAGCCAACCCCTTGCCCAGTGATGAGACGACTCCACCCGTAACAAAAATAAATTTGCTCATGGCTGCCTCCCGTGCCGGAGCCCTGACCACCCTGATACGCATCGTGTCCTCATCGGCTCGACACAACCCCTTTGAACCCCATGAATCCCACCTCGCGCTTGACGACCTCGAACTGCTGCAACTTCTCGGCGACAAGCGGCACATCTTCCGGTTGATCGACTCTCAGCGACGCATGCTTCGTTTCCCACACTCTGATGCGAATGCCGTGTTCCAATCCACGGAGTTGCTCCAGCTTTTCGGCGTTCTCCAAAGCACTGGTCGGCAGGGCGGCGAACTTCATCAATGTCTCTTTCGTATAGATATAGAGCCCCAGATGGACATAGTGCAGTCCGCCGACGACTCGGCGGTCGGGATCGTCGCGCACCAGCGGAATCGGCGCTCGTGAGAAATAGAGCGCGTACCCTTGGGAGTCAGTCACCACTTTGACCACGGCCGGATTATGCAGCTCCTCCGTCGTATCCAGCATCCGCTTCAGCGTCCCCATTTCAGCGCCGCTTTGAACGAACGGTTCGATGAGATCGTCCAACAACCTCGGATTCAGGGGAATTTCATCGCCCTGCAGATCCACGAACACGTCACCCACAAACATGCGCGCCACTGCCGCGACACGGTCCGTGCCGGTCCGATAGTTTCCAGTCACCATGACGACACGTCCTCCGAACTGCTCGACCGCCTGCTTGATGCGGTCGTCGTCGGTCGCCACCAATACGTCCGACACAGCCCGGCAGGCCACAGCCCGTTCATAGACATGTTGGATCATCGGCTTGCCGTTGAGCATAACCAACGGCTTGCCCGGAAATCGGGATGATCCATAGCGCGCCGGAATGACGACAACGACAGAACGCGGGGGATTACTCATTTCCCAATGCCTCCGTCAGTTGCTTGGGAGAGACCGTCGCCGTCCCTACCATGCCGACCACGATTCCGGCCGCATGATTCGCCAGGATCGCCCCATGCTTGATGCTTGCGCCGGTCGACAGCGCCAGTGCCAGCGTCCCGATCACCGTATCGCCGGCGCCGGTGACATCGTAGACCTGCCTGGCTTGCGTCGGCAGGTGCCAGGACACTCCGTCGCCTTCATACAAACTCATGCCCTTTTCACCACGGGTGATGAGCACCGACTGACATCCGAGCCGCTGGCGGATCATTGCGCCGGCTTCATTGATCGTTTGATCGTCGTCGCCGTGCAAACCGGACGCTTGAGTCGCTTCCAGATGGTTCGGCGTCATCACGGTGACACCCTTGTAGTATCCAAAATGTTCCACCTTCGGATCGACAATGACCGGAACTTTTCGCAAAGCGGCCAGCCTGGTGATATCGGACATCAACGACGCCGACACGACCCCCTTGGCATAGTCGGAGACCACCACACAGGATAGTTCCCGCAGCCGCGACTCGACATATTGAACGATTCTACGCTGGAGCGCCGGCTTCAATTCGTGCCGTCCTTCGACATCGTACCGGACGATCTGCTGATTATGCGCGATCACCCGGCTTTTCCTCGTCGTCGGACGGTCATGGTCGATCACCACACCTCCACGCCCGGAACGCCTCGTCCCCAACTCCTTCATCAGCAGCCGCCCGCTTTCATCCGCGCCGATCACCCCGCAGAGATCGGCTTTCCCGCCCAACGCCAAAATATTGTTAAACACGTTGGCCGCGCCACCGAGCCGCAGCGACTCTGACTCGACGTGCACGACAGGTACCGGCGCTTCCGGAGAAATCCGGCTCACCTTCCCCATGACATAATGGTCAAGAATCAGGTCTCCCACCACAAGGACGGACGCCTGTGGAAACCGCTGGATATACTGCCGGAGCGCCTGAGGCGTCGGCGCCTGATTCCGGCTGCCCGCTTCGCCTGCCACGGTGGAAGATTTCACGCCCGTTTTCATTGGATCCCCTTGGCGAACCGTTCCCATCGGACCCACTCCGTCCAGTTGCCCTGCCCGCTCCACGACCAATAGATCCTGAACGCTTTGCCGCGGATTTTCTCTTCCCGCACGTACCCCCAGAACCGGCTGTCGAGACTTTGATCGCGATTGTCGCCCATCACGAAATACGATCCTTCGGGAACCGTGACCGGCCCGAAATTGTCGCGCGAGTTGATCGTACTGTCGATAATGCCGGGATCAATGCGCTGTGTAAAGGCCTTGTCGTCCAGGGGCTGCCCGTTGACGAATACCACTTTGTTGCGCAGCTGCACCGTATCGCCGGGGATCCCGACGATGCGCTTGATAAAGTCTTTTTCCTCGTCTTCCGGAAAACGGAAGACAATGACATCCCCGCGCTGCGGCTTTCCAAACTCGATCACCGTCGTGGACGTATAACAATTGACCGGCGGCACATTCCATTGAAGCTTGCAGTCGGCAGGCCACTGGAATCCATATGACAATTTGCTCACTAAAATATGATCCCCGATCAACAAGGTTGGAATCATCGAGCCGGAGGGAATCTTGAAGGCCTGCACCACGAACACCCGAATGGCAAAGGCCAGCAAAATGGCCACGATGATGGCTTCCGAATACTCACGAAAGATCGACTTCTGTCCGGCCCGGTTGGCCTTCCGTTCGGACACCGTAGCCCCGGACACAGGCGTTTGCGGCTCTCCGGCAGAAGAACCGGACAGCTTCTCGATATTGGCCCGGTTCGGATCCGCACTCATTCATCACCGACTTTCAAAATCGCCAGGAACGCTTCCTGCGGCACTTCGACGCTCCCGACGGCTTTCATGCGTTTCTTGCCTTCCTTCTGCTTTTCGAGCAATTTCCGTTTCCGTGAAATGTCGCCGCCGTAACACTTTGCCAAGACGTTCTTCTTCATAGCCCCGATCGTTTCGCGCGCAACGATCTTGCTCCCGATCGCCGCTTGTATGGCGATCTCATACATCTGCCGGGGGATGAGTTCCTTCATTTTCTCCGCAAGCTGGCGCCCGCGCTGCACCGACCGGTCCTTATGGGTGATGAAGGACAAGGCATCGACCGTTTCCCCGTTCAAGAGAATGTCGAGCCGCACGAGCTCGGAGTTCCGATAGCCGAGCAACTCATAATCCAGCGAGGCATAGCCCTGGGTGCGGGACTTCAGTTTATCGTAAAAATCGAGAATGACTTCGTTCAGCGGCAGCTCGTAACTGATCATCACACGTGTCGGATCGAGAAATTGCATGCTCCGCTGAATCCCGCGCCGCTCCTGGCATAGCTGGAGAATCGCGCCCATGTACCGCTCCGGCGTGATGATCGAGGCCAGAATGAACGGCTCCTCAAAGGACTCGATGCTGCTGGGCGGCGGCAATTGCGAGGGATTATTCACCTCCAGCACCTCGCCTTTGGTCGTCATCAGGCGATAGACCACCGTCGGCGCTGTCGTGAGCAGGGTCAGATTATACTCGCGCTCTAACCGCTCCTGAATGATCTCCATATGGAGCAATCCCAAAAACCCGCACCGGAAACCGAATCCCAGCGCCAGCGAGGTCTCAGGCTCATAGACAAACGACGAGTCGTTCAATCGAAGTTTGACCAACGCATCGCGCAGATCTTCATACCGGGCCGTGTCGGTGGGATAGAGTCCGCAGAAGACCAGGGGCTTCACTTCCTTGTAGCCGGGGAAGGGTGCGCTGGTCGGCATCACCGCATCCGTGAGCGTATCGCCGATCTTCACATCGGCAACTTCCCGCATATTGGCGCAGAGGTATCCGACTTCACCGGTGAGGAGCTCCGTCTTTTTGGTCCGTTTGGGTGTGAATTGCCCGACTTCCATGACTTCGAACGTCCGGTCGTTCGACATGACCTTGATCTTCATCCCGGGCCGAATCGATCCGTCCACCAGTCTCGTCAGCACGATCACGCCCTGATAATTGTCGAACCAGGAGTCGAAAATGAGGGCCTTGAGCGGCGCCTTGGGATTGCCGGCCGGCGGAGGAATCCGTGCAATCACCGCCTCCAACACCTCCGGCACACCCTTGCCGTCCTTGGCGCTGATCGGCATCGCGTCGGTGGCATCCAGCTGCAGTACCTCCGAAATCGAGTGTTTCGTCCCCTCGACATCCGCGCTTGCCAAATCGATCTTATTGATGACCGGAATAATGGTGAGGTTGTTGGCCATCGCCAGATTGACATTGGCAATAGTCTGGGCCTGGACTCCCTGGGTGGCATCAACCAGCAAGAGTGCCCCCTCGCATGCGGCAAGACTCCGCGAGACTTCATAGGTGAAGTCGACGTGCCCCGGCGTATCGATCAAATGCAAGGCGTAGGTCTTCCCGTCTTTGGCCTTATACCGGATCGCCACTGCATGGGCCTTAATCGTAATGCCACGTTCTCGTTCGAGATCCATGGCATCGAGGATCTGCTCTTTGGCCTCTCGAGCAGTGACTGCGCCAGTGGCTTCTAAGAACCGGTCAGCGAGGGTTGATTTGCCGTGATCGATATGAGCGATAATTGAGAAATTGCGTATAAGGCTTTGCAAATCCTGGCTCATTTCAAAAAAATCGGTTCATTATAGTAACTGCCTCCCAGGTTGTCAAAGAAATCGACCCCCCGTATAATCCGCGCCGCACGGAAGCGTGAAACGTGAAGGGTGAAGGGTTAGGGGTAGGTGGCGAAGGTAAGTGGCAAGTAGCAAGTGGTCAATAGCGAGTGGGTCGGAACGAATGACAAATGACCAGTGACGAATGACGCCCCGACGCTGGCTACGCCGCGTAGCGAGTAGTGAATGGCTACTATTTTGTGGCTCCGGACCATTTGAGGCTAAGGAGTCCGACACGCGTGCCACTTACTACTGACCACTTGCCACTCGCCAACACCCCATTGACGATTGACGTTTAACGCATATGACCAAACCACCCTCGACCAAACAACTGCGCGATTGGGACCGGAAATACCTGTGGCATCCGTTCACGCAAATGCAGGAATGGGAGCAGGAAGATCCCCTCATTATCGAGCGTGGCAAAGGCTCCTACCTCATCGATAACGACGGCAAGAAGTATCTCGACGGCACCTCCTCCATCTGGGTCAATCTCCACGGCCATCGGCATCCGGCCCTCGACCGGGCTCTCAAGAAGCAGATCGATAAGATCGCACATTCCACGCTGCTCGGCCTCTCCAACCAGCCGGCCATCGAGCTGGCCCAGGCCCTGATTAAACTCGTCCCCAAGGGCCTCGCCCGCGTATTCTATTCCGACAACGGTTCAACGGCAGTCGAGGTGGCACTAAAAATGGCCGTCCAGTATTGGCGACAGCGCCATCCGGAGGCAGGGGCCAAGAATTCATTTCTCCATCTGAAGCTGGCCTATCACGGCGACACCATAGGCGCCGTCAGTGTCGGCAACATCGAGATTTTTCATTCTCGCTTCAAACCGCTGCTCTTTCCCACCGTCGAGGCAGAACCGCCCTATTGCTACCGCTGCCCCCTCAACCTCGCCTATCCATCCTGTCAGATGGCCTGTATTGATCCGATCGAACAGATCCTCAAAACCCGGCATCGCGACCTGGCCGGATTTATCATCGAACCCTTACTTCAAGCAGCAGCCGGCATGGTGACCCAGCCGCCGGGCTATCTGAAACGGATCCGTGAACTCTGCTCGCACTATAATGTGTTGCTGATCGCCGATGAAGTGGCGACCGGATTCGGGCGAACCGGCAAAATGTTCGCCTGCGAGCATGAAGGAGTGACACCGGATCTGTTGGCAATCAGCAAGGGCTTAACCGGCGGCTATATGCCGTTGGCGGCAACTGTGACGACCGATGAAATCTATCAGGCCTTTCTCGGGAACTACGAAGAATTCAAATCCTTCTTCCACGGCCACAGCTACACCGGCAATCCACTCGGCTGCGCCCTGGCCCTAGCCAATCTCCAAGTCTTTCGGACGGAAAAGACGCTGAGTCAACTGCGCCCGAAGATTGCCGCACTCACACGCCTCCTGGCATCGCTGTCGAAATTGGAGCACGTCGGCGACATTCGTCAGCAGGGATTCATGGCGGGGATCGAATTGGTGCAGGATCGATCGACAAAATCGCCGTTTCCGCTCGCAGCCAGAATCGGCCACAAAGTCGCCATGGAGGCCCGCCGCCGTGGCCTCCTCCTCCGCCCCATCGGCAACGTCATCATCCTCGTCCCGCCCCTCAGCACGTCACTTCCGGAACTCAAACGGATGGTTGAAATTCTGAGGGACGCCATCGAGGCAGTTGCCCCTCTCATGACGACCAATCGCCGCTCATGATCGGATGAATGATGAAGGTCTATGAGCACAGCGATTCCGGCTCTTTGAAACTCCGGTCGCACCCCTGGATCGACGCAGAATCCGATCCGACCTGTAGATATTATGATTTTAAAACCAGGCCGGAACTCATCCGGTCATCCTTGGAAGATCTGCAGCAGTGGACGTCCTACCCTGCGATCGAAACATTTTATCGGCTTCTTGAGTGGCTCAATGGCTCTGAATCGATCTTGGAATCAAATGATTCTGCCTTCAACGGTGCAGCTGCTACTGCCGGCACTCCGTCATCCAAGCCTCTGCAATGTTCCGGCCGCCTGATGATCCTGTACCGAAACCTCGCGTTGAATACCTTGCCGGAGCAGCTGCACCGGCTGACCGATGCAATTGCTCAGGCATTGAGCGAGACCGATCCATTGTTTGAATGGGGAGCCGTCGGCGCCACGATCATGCCGGCCCGATTTACCACTCTGCCAGGTCCGCCGGAGCGTCAGCGTGGGCATCAGCTCATGTTGTCCTTTTGGGCGTGGGGTGAAACCGAGGCTGAGACGATGCGCCACCTTGATCGTATCTTTCACAATCTGACCGGTGCGCTCCAAAGAGTGACCGATGAGATCCGCCGCTCAATACCTGCCGCCAGCCGACAATAATGTACTGCGAGATCAGCCTGCGGCGGCCGATTAGCACAGCCGCACTTCTTCGCCCACCCCGATTTGCAAATGTCGGGCTGCGCTCTGCTGATCCACAAAGATTTCCAGCTTGCCGGAGCTATTGATCAGCGCGGCGGGACTGTCGAGTTTGCCCTGGCTGTAACTGGTCACCAGCCCTTGGATGATACAGGTCCCGACGTGTATCTCCGGATGCGGCTGCCCGGCAGTTTCCGACCACTCCCGCACATTCGCGGCGGTGATGTTCGTGATCAAATTGCCGAATCGATCGACATACTCGATTTGTCCAATCAGCATCCCGTCTTGCGTGATCGGAAACGCGAGTGGAAGGAGAACAGGGTCATCGATGACACGTCCGAACGATGACGTCGGCTCTCCCATCGCAAGCCAGGCCGCCGCCGGGGAAAAGAGATCCCGCCCATCGAAGGTCGCCCCTTCGGATGGGAGACGATACAAGACGTTCTCGATCTGCCTGACCTCGGCGTGACGCTCGTTCCACAGAACCCGCGTGAGCAATCCGTTATCAGGGGCCAGAAAATATTGCCGCGACGTGGTAACCAGAAGCGACCGCCTGGCACTACCCACACCGGGATCCACAACCACAACGTGGATTGTTCCGTCCTCAAAATATTGGTGGCACGAAGCGATCACGTAGGCCGCCTCTTCGATTCCATGGGGAACAATCTGGTGAGACAGATCGACGATGCGGACTTCGGAGTGAATCGAGAGGATGACCCCCTTCATGCTCGCCACAAAACTATCGCGAGAGCCGAAGTCGGTCAACAGTGTGATCAGGGGACGCGCCGGAGCCACACCGGCGGGCCATTTAAAGAGTTTTCTATCAGAATGAAAACGAGACGCCATGAGCGGTCACTTCGTCGCTCGTCGTTCGTGAAGTGTGTCTGAAACTAGAGCTCCTCAAATTTGATCTCGACGACCTCATATTCGACGACCTTGGCCGGGGTTTTGACTTCGACGAAGTCGCCCACCCGTTTTCCGATTAATGCGCGCCCGACCGGTGACTGGACCGAAATCTTGTTGAATTTCATATCGGCTTCGTCCTGGCCGACCAGTGTATAGTGCTTCTTCGCCTGCGACTCTTGTTCGATCACCGAAACCGTCGCGCCGAAGACAACCGTCTCCGTGGTTCGGCCCGTGATTTCGATGATACGGGCATCAGCCAACTTGGCTTGCAATTCGACAATGCGCGACTCGATGAAACCCTGACGTTCCTTGGCTGCATCGTACTCGGCGTTTTCGCTCAGATCGCCATGGGCGCGCGCTTCGGCAATGGCTTCGATATTCTTCGCCCGCTCAACTTTGCGCAAGCGATCAAGCTCAGCCTGAAGCGCCTCGTACCCTTTTTTCGTAATCGGTGTCGGCATAGGATTATGACTCCGGCAGACCAGGGGGCCGATGATACTCCTGCAAAGAGCGGATGGATAGTTCCTTTTTCGCCATCGCGTCAATACCCAGCACAGCAGCCATCGCTCCTCGCATCGTGGTGTAATAGGACAACCCCTTGTGCAACGCTTCCCGTCGGATCGAGATGGAGTCGGAATGGGCGGAGGCCGTGCTCACTGTATTGACCACGAGCGCCACCTCTCCATTCTTAATATGGTCGACGATGTGTGGTCGCCCTTCCCGCACCTTATTGACCATGGCCACCTCGACACCATGTTCCCGCAGATAGCCGGCTGTTCCGGTGGTCGCCTGGATGCGAAATCCGAGAGTCCGCAGCCGCCTCGCCACATCCAAGACAGCGGGCCGATCGTCCTCCTTCACACTGAGAAACACGGTCCCTGACCTCGGTAGCACGGCACCGGCGCCGGCCTGTGATTTGGCAAATGCCCAGCCGAAATCGCCGTCGATGCCCATCACCTCTCCCGTCGATTTCATCTCCGGCCCCAACAACACATCCACTCCGGGAAACTTATTGAATGGGAACACCGCTTCCTTGACCGACAGATGCGTCGGCTGCGGCGCGTTCGTGAATCCAAGATCCTCGAGAGTCCGCCCGATCATTACCTTCATCGCCAGCTTCGCTAACGGCACACCAATCGCTTTACTGACGAAGGGGACGGTTCGCGATCCCCGTGGATTCACTTCGAGCACGTAGACGGTCTTGTCTTTCACGGCAAATTGCGCATTCATCAATCCCACAACACCGAGCTTCAGCGCCAACAGCTTCATTTGGCGCTCAATCTCTTGCACGATGGTTTTCTCCAGCGTGTAGGGGGGCAGCGAACAGGCGGAATCGCCCGAATGGACCCCGGCCTCTTCGATGTGCTCCATAATCCCCGCCACGACGACCGTCTGTCCATCCGAGATCGCGTCGGCATCGACTTCAATGGCATCGGCGAGGTATTTGTCGATCAGCACAGGGTGTTTCGGCGATGCCTTAACGGCGGTACGGACGTACTCCAACAATTCAGCCTCGGCATAGACAATTTGCATCGAGCGGCCGCCCAACACATAGGAGGGTCGGACCATAACCGGATACCCGATCGTGCCTGCGATGCGGACCGCTTCATCCACAGAACGCGCCATTCCGCTTTCCGCCTGCCGGAGGCCGAGCGTATTCAGGAAATCCCGGAACCGCTCACGATCTTCCGCCAAATCGATCGCATCGGGACTGGTGCCGAGAATCTTCACGCCAGCCTTGGACAACGGAAGCGCCAGCTTCAATGGAGTCTGCCCGCCGAACTGCAGCACAACCCCGATCGGCTGTTCCGTCTTGATGATATTGAGCACATCCTCCTCCGTGAGCGGCTCGAAATACAGCCGATCCGAGGTGTCATAATCCGTGCTCACTGTTTCCGGATTGCAGTTCACCATAATCGTTTCAATCGATTCTTCCCGAAGCGCCATGGCAGCATGCACACAACAGTAGTCGAACTCGATCCCCTGTCCGATGCGGTTAGGGCCTCCGCCAAGTATGACGACCTTTTTCCGATCCGACGGCCTGGCCTCGCATTCACTTCCATACGTGGAATAGAGATAGGGAGTATGAGCCTCAAACTCGGCCGCGCAGGTATCAACCCGCTTATACGTGACGGATCGGCCTGGAACGAGGCTTGTTCCGGTTTTTCCAAGCCCCAGACGAGCCTTGCGGACCTTTGCCGGATCAACACCCAGCAATTGGCCGATCCGATCATCCGAAAACCCCTGTTGTTTGGCTTCCCACAGCCACTCACCCGCCGTCGCCAACGCGGTTGTCCCCGCTTTACTCACAAGACCCTGTTCAAAACCGACCAGTTCCCGAATCTGTTCGATGAACCATGGATCAATCTTCGTCATCGCGAAAAGCTCGTCATTCGCAAGGCCCAAGCGGATTCCGTCGGCAAGATACCAGAGCCGCTCGGGCAACGGCGTACGCAATATTCGATGCACCTTCTCGAGCACCTCGTCCCGATTGAACTCCGGAGGAATACCCCGATCGATCCCCACCCGCGAGCCCAACCCATTGAGATCCAACTCCAGAGAACGGATGGCCTTCTGCAGCGCTTCCTTGAACGTCCGTCCGATCGCCATTGCTTCACCCACCGATTTCATTTGCGTCGTCAACGTGGGATCTGCGCCTTTGAATTTCTGAAATGCGAACCGGGGAATTTTCACCACCACATAGTCGATGGTCGGTTCAAACGAGGCCTTGGTCACGCCGGTAATGTCGTTCGTGATTTCGTCCAACGTATAGCCGACCGCCAGCTTGGCTGCGATTTTTGCGATCGGGAACCCCGTGGCTTTCGACGCCAACGCTGAACTCCTGGAGACCCGTGGATTCATTTCGATGACGACCATGTCTCCGTTCTTCGGATCGATACCGAACTGAATATTTGAACCGCCGGTATCGACTCCGATCTCTCTGATGATCCGGAGCGCCGCGTCCCGCATCCGCTGATACTCTTTGTCGGTCAATGTCATAGCCGGTGCGACGGTGATGCTGTCGCCGGTATGGACGCCCATCGGATCGAGATTCTCGATCGGACAGACGATGACGACGTTGTCTTTGATGTCCCGCATGACTTCCAATTCATACTCTTTCCACCCGATGACCGACTCCTCGATCAGCACCTGGCTGACCGGACTCATCGCCAGCGCCCAATCGATCAGTTTTTCAAACTCTTCCCGATTGTAGGCAATGTTTCCCCCGGTTCCCCCCATCGTAAAGGACGGGCGAATGATGGCTGGAAATCCGACCATGTCCAGAATTCCGACTGCCTCCTGACGCGTATGCGCGGTGCCGCTTTTGGGAACGCGCAAACCGATCCGCTGCATCGCCAGTTTGAAGGCTTCCCGGTCCTCCGCCTTATGGATGGCTTCGGCCGAGGCACCGATGAGCCGGACACCGTATTTCTCGAGCACGCCGCGTTTGACCAATCCCATGGTCGCGTTGAGCGCCGTTTGCCCCCCCATCGTCGGCAGCAACGCATCGGGCCTCTCACGCTCGATCACTTTCTCGACGACATCCAGCGTAATCGGCTCCACATAGGTGCGGTCCGCCATCTCCGGATCGGTCATGATCGTGGCAGGATTGCTATTGATGAGGATGACCCTATAGCCTTCCTCTTTGAGGGCTTTACATGCCTGTGTGCCCGAATAGTCGAATTCACAGGCCTGGCCGATGACGATCGGACCGGAGCCGATCATAAGAATGGAGCGTATGTCTGTACGTTTTGGCATGTGTTCCTATGAGAAAAAAGCCGGCAGGCTTGACTGGGGCATGGGCCCGACTGGAGGACGGTATGGGTCCGGTATCGTCACCGGCGGTGCAACTTGCCCTCCTGATCCTCGATAGTATTTCATGGCGCCCGGCAACCAGGCTTCGATCTGATTGATACGGGACACATCGGACGGGTGAGTCGACAGGAACTCCGGGATCGTTTGTTTCGATCGGAAACAGGCCTTGTCGATCAGCTGTCTGGGACAGCCGCTCATGCGCTCCCAAAACGGCACGGCTTCGCGGGGATCATAACCGGCCTGGGCCATCAGCCGAAGTCCGATCAAATCCGCTTCTGATTCCTGGCTTCGCCCGAACGGCAGCGACACTCCGACTCCATAGGCGCTCATCGCAGCCATGGCCGCATCCGGACGTCCCGCAGCGGCTCCGGCGGCCAGGGCGCCGACCTGTGCGATGGTCTCCAGTATCCCCCGGCTATACCGTTCCGCTCCATGGCGTTGCAACGCATGCGCAACTTCATGCCCCATCACGGTTGCCAGCCCATCTTCATTCTTCGTGAATTTGAGAATGCCGGTGAATATCGCGACCTTGCCGCCCGGCAGGGCGAACGCGTTGACCATCTTCTCATCATCGATGACGGCAAATTCCCATTGATACTCTGGTTTTGCGGCCGCGGCGGCAATTCGATTGCCGACCCGATGGACCATTTCATTGATTTCCAAATTCTGGCTCAGCCGGGCATTGCGCAAGACTTCATGGAATGCGCTGACCCCCATGGCAATTTCTTTTTCTTCAGAGATGTAGATGAATTGATCGCGGGAGGTGCCCGGCGCGCGAAGACAGCCGGCCAGCATGGACGCAAACCCGACAGCGGCGCCCATATTGAAGAGTCCATACAGCCCCATCGCACCTCGAATGCCATACCCAAGCAGCGCACGGCGCCCAACCGGCAGGGTGAGCGCATGGTTGACAGAACAGTCGTATGCCCCAGTCATGCGGAATTCCTGACATTGCCCGGATACGTCCGATCGGCTCATACGTTGGTTAGGGCATCCAGAGATACATGAATTGCGGCGTACCTCCCCGCGCGAGCGCCATGATATCGAGATCGGCAAATCCCGCCAGCGGACCGGGTACGAGGAGCTTGGAATAGATATTGTTTGAGTACTCGCCGGGACGCTGATAGGTGACCACACGCGCTTCTGGAAGCTTTGCTTTCTTCTTCGCCAGTTCAATAGCATCTTCCAGATACCCGAGATCGTCTACAAGGCCTACCGCCTTCGCTTGATCGCCCGTATAGATTCGTCCATCGGCCAGCTTTTTGATCTGCTCCATCTGCAGCTGCGGACGACCCTCCTGCACAATGGTCAAAAACCGCTGATAGAATGAATCGATCAGGCCTTGAAAGATTGCCCGCTCCTCCGGCGTCATCACGCGAAACGGCGACCCCATGTCCTTGCGGGGACCAGACGTGACCGCGGTCGCTTCAACGCCCACCTTTTCCAGCAATCCTCTGGCATTGATCGTCAGCATGATGACGCCGATGCTCCCTGTAACCGAAGAGGGATGCGCCAACACCGTATCGGCAGCTGCAGCGATATAGTATCCGCCGGATGTACCCAGATCCATAATCGAGGCGATAATCGGAATTTTCTTGGACGCCTTGAACGCTTTGAGTTCGTGATGAATAATGTCCGACGCCGTCACTGTGCCCCCGGGTGAATTGATCCGGAGGACGACGGCTTTGACCTGGTCATCCTGCGTGGCTCTCGCCAACTGTTCCTTGATTCTGGCAAGAAGACTTGGCGCAGGAATCAAGCCGTCCTTCTCCTGTGAACTGATCATGCCGGAGACCTCGATCAGCAAAACCTTGGCCGCTCCCGTGCCGCCGACCTGCATCTCTTGGAGGGGTCCTTGGCCTGGAAGCAGCGTAAAATTGAATGTGCAACCCGACACCGACAATCCGACGAACAACAATGCAAGAAACCGGTTACGCATGGTGGGTCTCCATAAGACGGACGAATTCCTCGAACAAATAGGCCGAATCATGAGGTCCCGGAGAGGCTTCCGGATGATACTGCACCGAAAATACAGGCCGATCCATACAGACCATGCCCTCGATCGAATGATCATTCAAGCTGAGATGCGTGATCGAAAGTCTTCCATACTTGGTATCAATCGTCGGCGGACTATTCGGCGCCTCGCTGAACGACACAGGGACCTTGACGGCAAAGTTATGGTTCTGCGACGTGATCTCGACCTTCCGGCTCCGCAGATCGAGCACCGGATGATTTGCGCCATGATGTCCGAACTTGAGCTTGTAGGTTTCAAGTCCGAGCGCAAGCCCCAAAATCTGATGCCCCAAGCAAATGCCGAAGATCGGATAACGGCCGATCAACGTCCGCACGGCTTCCACCGCATACGGAACACCTTCCGGATCGCCGGGGCCATTGGAGAGGAAAATGCCGTCCGGTTTGCGTGCGTCAATCTCGGCAGCTGTCGTTGACGCCGGCACGACGGTGACATGGCAACCGACATCGACCAGCCGATTCAGAATATTCTGTTTGACCCCAAAATCATAGGCGACGACCTGCCACGGTCGGCGGTGCTGTCTCTCCGATCTGCTCCTGCCTCCCTCCGGTGCCCACGCTCCGGATCCGGCCTTCCATTCATACGACCGCTCACACGTGACTTCAGCCGCTAAGTCCCGCCCAACGATTCCAGGCGCATTCCGCGCTTTGGCCACAGCCTGTGCCGCATCAAGTCCTCCCTGCGTAATGACCCCTTGCTGCGATCCATACTCGCGCAAATGTCTCGTCAACGCTCTGGTATCAAGCCCTTCGATCGCTACAACTTTCGCTTTCGTCAAATACTCGTGAATCGTGTGGGTGCCCCGCCAATTGCTGGCTAGCCGGCTGGCCTCCATCACGACAAACCCTTCTGCCCACAGGCGGCGGGACTCACTATCCTCCGGCGTCGTCCCATAATTCCCGATATGGGGACAGGTCATCGTAATGATTTGTCCCTTGTAGGATGGATCGGTCAGCACCTCCTGATAGCCGGTCATCGCCGTGTTGAATACAACTTCTCCGACTGTCTCGCCTTCATACCCGAGCGCGCGGCCCTCGAAACATACGCCGTCCGCCAATGCCAAGAGAGCTTTTTTCATAAGGCCTGCCCGCCCGGACAGAGTGTCCGTTTTGACTTTATTCCAATCAACACAACCCCCAATACTAAATTGACGATATCGAGAACACGAATTGGCATCAAGACACGAAATAACGACTCGAAGGCCGCCTTCTTGGCCGTCTCCTCTTGTGCCGCAAAGGCCTGCGCTTGGAGTATCGCAGCCTGAGGATGCAGCGCCAGAATCACGACTCCGGCGATCGCCACCATCAACGCCAACACGATCATCTCTTCTCGGTCAACCGCCGCAGCCGGCTCTCCGCTCCACCAACGGTAGAGGGACGCAGCACACAACACCGCCATGGCCCCGATCACGAATCGATGGTACCCTTCGAACGCCTTCGTCAGAAACAATCCGCCTGAATCCTGTCCGCCGAATGTATTGAATACCGCCGGGATCACCGCTCCAACCAATACCACCATCCCGCCGATCCAGACACCCAGCGCGAGCCATTCAAGCGTGAAACAGCAGAGCAATCCCCAATAGGTGACGCGCCGCACTATTCTATGATTCCAATGGTCCAGCCTCGAACACCACCCGGCCCCCTACGATCGTCGTCAGGACTCGCCCCTTGACCTTCCATCCGACAAACGGCGTATTGCGGCTTTTTGACCGGAACTTACCGGGATCGACCACCCACTCAGCCTGTTGATCGACAATCGTCACATCGGCATCCGCGCCGACTGCCAGCGTCCCCTTTTTCAGCCCGAACGCGGCCGCCGGGGCCGACGTCAGCTTCTCAACCGCCTGCTCCAACGACAAGACTCCTTCCTCCACCAATCCCAACGTCAAGGAAAGCGCAGTCTCCAGTCCAACGATTCCAAACGGAGCTTCGGTAAAATCCTGCTGCTTCTCCTGCGTGGCATGTGGCGCATGATCGGTTGCGATCACATCGATCGTGCCGTCGCGCAATCCTTCTTTGATCGCACGGACGTCGTCCCAGGTGCGCAACGGAGGATTCATCTTCGCATGCGTGTTGTACCCGCGAACCACTTCTTCAGTCAGAGTGAAGTGATGGGGACAGGCTTCTGCCGTGACCTTGATACCGCGCGCCTTCGCTTCGCGGACCATGCGGACCGATCCGGCCGTGCTGATATGAGCGAGGTGGAGCCGCGCGCCCGTCAGCTCCGACAGAGACAGATTACGTGCAACCATCACATCTTCCGCCGCCGAGGGAATGCCGGGCAGCCCCAGCTCGGTGGAGACCAGGCCTTCGTTCATGCAGCCGCCTTCCGCCAAATGCAAATCCTCGCAATGATCGACCACCGTCAGGTCGAACGCCAGCGCATACTCCATCGCCCGGCGCATCACCAGACTGTTCATGACCGGGCGGCCGTCGTCTGAAATCGCAACGCAGCCCGATCGCCGCAGATCACCGATTTCAGCCAGTTCTTTCCCTTCCGAGCCTTTCGTGATCGCACCGACCGGCCAGACATTGGCCAAACCGGCCAACCGGGCTCGCTCCAGAATGAATTCCGTCACCGCTTGGTTGTCGTTCACCGGGTTCGTGTTGGGCATGCAACAGACCGTCGTAAACCCGCCGGCCACCGCGGCGGCGCTGCCGCTCTGAATCGTCTCCTTATATTCAAACCCCGGCTCTCTAAAATGGACGTGTAGATCAACAAACCCCGGCAACACCAGCCGATCCTTCGCCTCGATCATCGTGCTTCCCGCCGGTGCCTGCAAATTGGGACCCACCGCTGAAACTTTCCCTTGATCGATCAGCACATCGCCCACACCGACGAAGCGGCCCGGATCGACGACCTTCCCGCCCTTGATGAGAATCGGCATAATCTCCTTATCCTCGCACAATACGCGACGCCTTTATCCGGCTTCCGACATGAGATACAAAATACCCATGCGCACCGCTACGCCGTTTGCAACCTGGTCGAGAATCACGGACGAGAGGCTGTCCGCCACATCCGGTGCAATCTCCACTCCGCGATTGATCGGTCCCGGATGCATCACGATCGCACCGGTATCGGCCAACTTAACCCGCTCCGCCGTCAATCCATAGAGCCGCGCGTACTCGCGGATGGTCGGAAAGAGCGCACGCCCTTGCCGTTCCAGCTGGAGACGGAGCATCATAATGACGTTGACGCCGCGCAAGCCCTCATCCATATCGGAATAGACCTTCACTCCAAGTTTTTCGACACCCCACGGCATCATCGTGGGCGGCCCCACCAAACGCACGTCGGCGCCCAACTTGGTCAGCGCATAGATATTCGAGCGGGCTACCCGGCTATGCGACACGTCGCCGACAATCGCCACCCGCAACCCCCCAAAACCCATTCCACGCCCCCGGATGGTATACAGATCGAGCAGCGCCTGCGTGGGATGCTCATGCCATCCGTCACCTGCGTTGATAACCGAAGACTTGACCCCGCGCGCCAGTGTTTCGGCTGCCCCGGCGGACGAATGGCGCAGGACAATGATATCCGCCTGCATCGCCTCGATATTGCGCGCGGTATCGAGGAGCGTTTCACCTTTTACGACGCTGCTCGACGAGGGCGAGAAGTTGATGACATCCGCACTCAGCCGTTTCGCCGCCAGCTCAAACGACGTGCGGGTTCTTGTGCTCGGCTCGAAAAACAGATTGACGACGGTCTTGCCTCGCAGCGCCGGCACCTTCTTGATCTCACGGCCCGTCACTTCCTTGAAGGAGTCCGCCGTCTCAAGAATGAGCCCGATCTCATCCACGGACAAAGACGCCAGACTCAGCAAATCTTTGCGTTTGAGACTCATAGCCTCCTCCGCATCATGCTTTAAAGATGATCACGCGGTCATCTTCCCCGCCTTCTTCCAACAACACCTGGACTTTTTCTTCTCGCGACGTGGGAAGATTCTTCCCGATGTAATTGGCTTTGATCGGCAGCTGCCGATGGCCGCGATCCACCAACACCGCAAGCTGAATCTCTCCCGGCCGTCCAAAATCCATCAACCCGTCCATCGCCGCACGTATCGTCCGCCCGGTAAACAGCACATCATCCACTAACACCACCACCTTATCCGCCATATCAAACGGAACGGATGTTTTCCTCAACACCGGCTGATTCTTGCGAAGCGCGAGGTCGTCTCGATACAGCGTGATGTCCAATTCACCGATAGGAATCTGCGCCCCTTCGATAGTCTGAATGCGTTTCACCAGACGATGGGCCAGATACACGCCACCCGTACGAATGCCGACCAACGCCAGATCCTTCACGCCCTTATTGCGTTCCACGATTTCATGGGCGATGCGGGTCAGCGCGCGGGCGATGTCGCCGGCGTCCATCACGACTCGCACATCGTTCGGCTGTGTATGGTTTCCAGTGGTCACGTGACGCTTACTTCCTATCGTAGGCCGGCCCAACCCCGGCGAATCGGCATAAAAAAACCTCCCCACCGTATCTTGGTGAGAAGGTTGCATTACAAAACCCGGCACAAGCCGGCGCACTTGTCATAACAAACTCCTTGCTCACCTCACAGGATGAGCGTTAAAGGTGTTTGCATATTACGAAATCACCCTGCTGCTGTCAAGCGTACCCCGCCGAAAGAGCGTATGGCTGATGGCAGGGAACTGGAGAGGGATTCGAAGCGAGCGAATCCCATGATTCGGTTACGTGCCATATGCCATCGGCCATCAGCTCTTATTCCCTTCAGTCCGCTCACTGCTTGATTGAGCGCTTGAGCGTTTTTTCGATAGTCGCCACTTTACTCTGTAAACGGCCCTTATGGCCTTTGCGATAATCCACCTTCACTGTGCAGGAAATGCGCTTGCAGTCCTTTCTCATCCGTTCATAACATTGCTTGACCACGCCGAACACGTCATCCCATTCCCCTTCCAACACGGTGCCCATCGGATTCAACCGATAGGGCACTCCGCTCTTATCGATAATGTCGAGCGAGCGGGCCACATACTTCCCAACGCTCTCGCTCTTTCCCAGCGGCGACATACTGAATTCAAGCAATACCATTACGCCTCCTTCTTCTGTCCTCTATCTCTGACCTTCCCCCCTGTTTCTCATGAGTGGCAAGTCGCAAGTCGCGAATGGCGAAGAGACAAACCGACAACTCAGCACTTCTTAGGTTCTCCCCCATTTCCCATTAACCATCCCCTATTGTCCATCCCCTCACGCCTTACGCCTCACCCCTTACGTCTTCTTCCTCTCCAACCAGACCTTCGGATATTGCACCTTGCCCAACAGGCGAAAGCCATCCAAGGCTTCGCGCAGGAGCGCTCGGCGCTTCTCGGCATCAGGCTCATTTGCTTTGGCTTGTTCCCGCAATTCCCCCAGCCAATCCACAAAGGCGGCAAACTCAGGGTCCAAAATTCGCTCCAGATCTTCCTTCATGAAACCTGACAGAGCCGGCGCGACGCCGCTCGTGCTGATGGCCACTCGCGCATGGCCCGACGCCACCACCGCCGGCATCGTGACGCTCGAGGCTTCCGGAAAATCCACCGACCAGACTAACACCCCCTTCTCCTTTGCCTTGGCCAGCAGAGCCCTCGCAAAATCACGGTCACCGCGCAGCGTGTTCAACACCAAAATGGCATGATCAAGATCCGTGTCACGGAAATGCCGTCCACGATGAATGACCTTCGCCGAAGCCGCCAAGGTTCGCAAGGTTTCGTTGAGCGTCGGGCTGATGACCGTGACGCGCGCGCCGGATTCGAGCAATCGTTGCGTCTTGTCGGACGCTTCATCATCTCCGCCGATCACCAACACCGTCCAACTTTTTACATCAAGAACTAAGGGGAAGCCCGGATTTGCAGCCATCGTCAACACTCCTAGCAAGTAAGCATTGCGCGCATCATACAATAGGCGGTTTTCGACCGTAAACCAGGCAGTCTCTTTTTCTTGGCTGGAACTGTCGCTATAATGCGGCGTTACTGGCCGCGAGACGAGACTGTTGGGTATTGAGTGAGGAGCACAGGCGAGCCCGGCCATTGACAATGAAGAACGGCGACCGAACAACTATGTTTCAGCCGGATCCGCATCCAACTCCATATTCCAGTAGAGATAGTCACGCCAGCTTTCCGGCGTATTGCGGATACCGATGGTGATCGTGATCACTGGACTCCATCGCGGCTTCACCGGCCGTTTCTTTAATTTCATGCCGGCTTCATCCGGTGTGCGGCCGCTCTTCCGGTTATTGCACCGCCAGCAGGCGGTCACAATATTTTCCCACGTCTTCTTACCGCCTTTGGCGATGGGCACGACATGATCGAACGTCAGTTCTTCCGTCCGGAACCGATGATTACAATACTGGCAGGTGTAGCCGTCGCGCGTAAAAATATTGATGCGGGAAAACTTGACGGCGCGGTGGCTGTCCTTCAGCCGCACCAGCTTGAGCAGCCGCATCACCGCCGGAAGTTTAATCGTCAGGGAGATACCGTGGATCTCACGGTCGTAAACTTCAAGGACCTCAACTTTGCCTTGCCAGAGGAGCGCGATCGCTTTTTGCCAATGGACAACCCGGAGGGGTTCATAGGTCGAATTGAGGAGGAGAGTCATTTCCATGCAACAACCTCATTACCAATCAAGCCCCCTATTCGAGAGCAGAGATCGTTCGATAGGCCGGGATATGCTCCTGTATGTCTATGCCATATGCCTAGAGTGAAATCAAGCAATCGCCCCTCTCTCGCAGGGCCCATAACCCCACAACACAGGCGGATCTCCCTATGATAAGCGACTTCACCACCGTCGCAGAGGTTCAGGACATCCCACCGGGAACCGGACGCACTGTGGAGATCAACGGTGTCTGGATCGCCGTCTTCAATATAGAGGGAACGTTCTACGCCATCGATAACGCCTGCCCCCACGCCGGCGGTCCGCTGGGGGAAGGAAAGTTACATGGTTCCGTTGTCGAATGTCCCTGGCACGGCTGGAAGTTCAACGTCGTCACCGGACAACGAGAGAATAATCCAAACTTCGAAGTGCCTTGCTGCCAGGTTCGCGTGGAAGGGACCCACATCCAAATCTCATTGCCTCCCGGCTTGGTTGCGCCCTAACCCGTTAAGATCAAGAGCGTATAGCTTATGGCGTATAGCAGAAACTCTTCATCTCAGTCTCGTGCCATACGCTATTGGCTATATGCTCTTGCTCCCGTTCTGGCCATCAGCCATACGCCATAGGCTCTTTCACCCGACTGCGCTTCACAAGATACGAACGACGCGATACGAGAGCCTACGGTAGCGGCACTGGTGACTGTTCCGCATCCGGGTCTTTGGGCGTGACGCCATCCGCCGGGAGCGACGCTGCATTCACTTTCTTCAGCTTGAGATGTGCGTGCCAGATGAATTCCCGCTCGAACCACTGGCCGCGCACACTTTGATCCCGCAGTTGCACGCGGATTTCATACACATCGCCTTCGACATGCTTCACACGCCACTCCCCGAGCCGCACCCCTTGCCCGCGCTCCTTCATTGATCGCACATGATGATTCATCGCATCCAGGATCGTGCCGGAGCCGATGGCGCGGGAGGACTGCACGAGGGCCAACGCTTCCGCCTCGCGCTGGCCCTGCGTAGGAAGGGAAGGAGACAGCTGCTTCCAGGAATAATAACCCGCCCCCAGCATCAGTACGAAAATCACCGCAACGCGAATCAGCCTGATGACGACAGGCGATGGAGACGACGACTGCGTATTGGAACGATCCTCAGCCATTGATTGAGTTGGGAACCCATTTCGCGGCGAGACCGCCATGAGGGCAGCCTAGCCAGGACAGCGATTATCTTACCTGTCTCATTCATGACAGGTGATCACGCAATCGTCAAGCCGCGTGGTGACGCAGGGCAACGCTTGTTTGACGAAAAGCCCGTGTGCTACAAATACCGGCAGTCATCAAAAATGCATGAGCGCATCGAATGAAGTTTTTTCTATATGCCGATCATCTGAACCCCGTCCAGCTGAAGCGACGCGCCCCGGAGCACCGGTTCCTCTACCTCGCCACACTGGCGGACCACACAATCAAGTTCTGCCGCTGGTCATCTCAATGGCGCTGCGGCCTCGCGAGCATCGTACCATCGCCGGGTGAGAAAGTCTGGGGGGGTGTATTCGAGGTGACCGATGAGGATCTGACGCTCATGGATGAGTTCGAGCAAGATGTCCCTCAGGGGGCCTATCGGCACCTGCAAATCACAGTACTCAACGAAGCCGGATCCAAGGAACTCGTCACCACCTACGCTGCGAATCCGATCGGCAAATTCAAAGCCAAAGACCACTATCTCGACTGGGTCATGAAAGGGCTTACACAGTGGAAACTTCCCCAAGAAGCAGTTCAACAGTGGGAATCGTATAGGCCACGATAAATCTAATGCGTGACTGGTGTATGCGCATGGCACGAAACAGAGGCAACGAGTTTGTCACGTACCTGAACTATAATGCTCTTCGCTCTGTGCACGCTCCGGGCTAATATGCTATAAATTCCCGTTCGGATCTCATGAGAGGTTCGCTGTATCAATTGAGGAGACTATGCCGAAACCTAAATATCACATTCTCGTCTGCACCAACTCACGCCCGCCGGGCCATCCAAAACCTTCATGTGGAAGCGCCGGAGCCGGACAGCTGCTCATGGCCTTCAACATGGGATTGATGCAACGCGCTGTGCCCCCGGGCCAGGTCCTGGTAAGCGCCACCGGCTGCCTCGGTCCCTGCGAACAGGGTCCGACCGTTGTCGTGTACCCGGACAATACATGGTACTCGAAAGTCACTGAGGCTGATGTCGCGACAATCCTGGACGAACACATCGCCAAGGGAACCCCGGTCGCAAAACTCAACCCAGATGCAGCATGGCGATAGGTTAGGCGAAAAAGGTTGAGGCTCCATTTGAAGCCCCCCTTTGAGAGCTCAGCCATTGCTGCGCCTTGACCATTTTACAGCATGAAGAACCAGGCATACGACATGACGAACACACCAGCCCATGAACACAAGCAGGATGCGCCACGGTCAATCAACTGCATGGTGATCACGTGCAGCGACACAAGAACGCCGGAGACCGACACGAGCGGTCAGCTCATCCAACAGCTGCTTGAGGGACAGGGTCACAAGATTGTGGCCTACCATATCGTCAAAGACGACCCGGGACAGATCGCGCATCGCATTGCGTTGGGATCGTTCAAGCATGCCGCCCAGGTCGTCATCGTCAACGGTGGAACTGGTATCTCAAGGCGGGATTCGACGTTTGAAGCTGTCAATTCAATGTTGGAAAAGCGCCTGGAAGGATTCGGCGAACTTTTTCGTTATCTGACGTATCAGGAAATCGGCTCACCGGCCATGATGAGCCGCGCCACCGCCGGCGTTGTCAACGGCTGTGTCGTGTTCTCAATCCCAGGCTCCGAACATGCCGTGCGCCTGGCGATGGAAAAACTCATCCTGCCCGAACTGGGCCACCTCGTAAAAGAACTCACGAAGTAACCATAGCTGATAAGTGGTTAGTCGTAAGGGGTAAGGAGATTACCGGAAACTGCTGTTCCGGCCTAACTCCTTACCCCTCACGGTGCCTAATCCTGCGAGATCTTCGGTTCCGAATACGTCCCCCCTGCTGAAATCGCTGACTGCGCGTACCGCTTGTAATGCAGCAGCAGATCGCGCACCGAGATCACGCCCACAATCGCGCCGCCTTTCGTCACGCCAAGATGCCGCACACCCAAGTCCGCCATCATGTCCTGGGCATCGTCGATCGTGCTGTTCTCCTCAATCGTGCAAACAGGGCTGGTCATGATCTTCTCAACCGTCAACTTGCCCAACGGCTTGCCACTCGCTACGGCGCGCCGCACGATGTCCGTATCCGTGACAACACCAACTAACGCTTTCCCCTTCTTCACAAACAATGACCCGACCCGCCCCGAACGCATAGTCTTCGCGGCGCTGGCAATCGAGGTCTTCGGCCCCACACTCTTAGGTTTCTTGTTCATGATCTTCGACACGGTGGACATACGTTTCTCCCTTCAACAAAGGTTTCAAATGACTATCAGTAGTCTTCAGTCAAGGGTCAGTACGATCTTGCCAAAGAACTTTCGACCCAACATAAGCTCCTGTGCCGCACGGGCCTCCCGCAGCGGATAGGTGCGATCGATCACGGGTATCAACCGCTTCTGGCCCATGAGCTCTGCCGCCTTCACCAACTCGGCTCGCGTTCCCATGTAGGAACCTTTAATCGTGAACTGGCGTGAGTACATATAGCGGAGGTCCAGCTTGACCTCTGCTCCGGTCGTGGCGCCGCAGGTGATCAATCGGCCGCCCTTGGCCAGGGAGGCCAGGCACGTTTCCCAGACCTCCGGGCCGATGTGCTCGATGACCACGTCAACGCCCTTCCCTTCGGTCAGCAGCTTCACACGCTCCGCCACCTTTTCTTTACTGTGATTGATGACCGCATCGGCGCCAAGGACCACGGCCTTGGGAATTTTCTCGTCGGACCCGACCGTCGTGATGACCCGCGCCCCGGCCAGCTTGGCCAGCTGAATCGCCATGCTCCCCACTCCGCTTCCCGCGCCCATAATCAACACCGTCTCTCCATGTTGCAGTCCAGCCAGCGCAAACAGCATGTGCGAGGCTGTCACGGAGACAAGCGGAAAGGCCGCAGCCTGCTCAAACGTCAGGTTCTCCGACATCGGCAGGACATTGCGAACCGGCACCTTCACATACTCGGCATAGCCGCCATGAGTCTTCGCCCCAATGATTCCGAATGTGCTGCAGAAATTATCCCGACCGGCCAGACAGTTCTCACACTTCCAGCAACTGAGTCCCGGTGAGACGAACACCCTTGCTCCAACAGTTACTCCCCTAACCTGTCCTCCAACCTGCTCGACAACCCCTGCGATATCCGATCCGGACACATGAGGCAACGGAATCGGATAGGCAGGGTTTCCCTGCCTGATCCAAATGTCGAGATGGTTCAATGCGCAGGCCTTGACCCGAACGAGGACCTCTCCCGTACCGATCGTCGGCGTCGGCAAATCCCCATAGGACAACTTCTCCGGCCCGCCATGTTCACGAAACAATACCGCTTTCATTTCATACCACCCCTAACGGTTTAATCTTATTACTTTCTTCGTAACCAGATCGGAGGATGATCAAAACGGCATGTCACAAGGCCGCAGGGAGCATGGCAACTGAGGCGTACCCTCTGGGGTACGTCGCAAGGAGACATGCGACTGAGAACGCGGTGAGATGGCGTTTTCATCATCCTGCTAGAATCTCAGCGTCCCCTCCAACACCCGCACACACTGCCCTCCCACCTTGACCGATTGAATGATGTCGTCGTCTGAATCCACCCGGACGTACACGCGCGAAGGCCGATCGATTTCATAACCCTGTTCGGCGATGATTTCAGTGACCGGCGCCACATCAACGACGCCGTTCTGGACCAGGTAGGCGCCTAAGGCGCCGCTCGCGCTGCCTGTCGCAGGATCTTCCAGAATCCCGATTGACGGGGCAAACATCCTGGTATGCACCGTAGAAGAGGGCTCCACCGTGACGGTGGTAAACACCATGATGCCGTTCGCGCCATACCGGCGGCACACATCCGCAATCGCCGAGGCATCGGGACGGATCGATCGGACTGCCGTCAGTGTCCGCACCGGCACGATCAATACCGGCAGTCCGGTGGAGACGGCTTCGATCGGCCACTTGGTGTCGGCAATCACGTGCTTCGACAGGCCCAGGGCCGCGGCAACTTTGTAGAGGTCCTCCGTCTCTTCGATTGGCCCAAGAAACTCCGGTTTGGGCTGTGTCATCACCACCTGCTCAACCTGCCCATCATCCGCGTGCAGTTCAACGGGGAACAACCCGATATTGCACTCCTGCATCAGCCGCGTGACCGGTTCTTTCACAGAGATGATTCCCAGCTCGGCCAGAATAAAGAACGTGCCCAGGACCGGATGGCCGGCGAACGGAATTTCCTGCGTGGGAGTAAAGATGCGCAGCCGCGCCACGGCGGCCGGATCGGTCGGGGGAAAGACAAAGACCGTCTCGGACAGATTCATTTCGCGCGCGATCTGCTGCAGCAGATCGTCGCTCAACCCTTGCGCATCGGGAATGACGGCGACCGGATTCCCTCCGAACGGCTGGGAGGTAAACACGTCGGCCTGATAGAACTTCAGCGACCGTGGCTCAGGCATGCCGTCACGATACTCCTTCTGCTAAAAAATGGAAACCGCAGAGCAAACGAACCATGAGCGGCCTGATTTGACAGGTACCACGCGGCTTTGTCACACTTGCGCATGGCCGACGACGCCGTCCCTCAAGAAATCGTCCGTGCGCTCGAGATCCTGGGACTGACACTGCCCGTCACATCCGACGCGCTCGATCGGGCTAAACGGGTCCAACTCTACAACTGGGACCCGGCCCGTTACGCCAATCTCACGAATAACCCGACCCAATATATGACGGCCTACAAGAAGGCCGAAGAGATGACCAAGCTCGTCGAAGCCTCACACGCACTGCTCTCGGCGGTACTTGTGCCGGATGAGAGCTGATAGCGTATGGCGTATAGCACGTGAAGGACTGAGAGCTGATTGCCTCTAGCATATGGCAGAAGCTCCTCATTCCAATCTCATCCCATACTTCTTCATCCCGCTTGTGCCATAAGCCATTAGCTATACGCTCATTCTCTTATCATCCCACCTCGTGACTCGTGACCCGGCTCATCCCTTCATCGCCTTCCGGACGGGCCACCGGCCAGGTAATCAGGCCTGACACCCCTTCCGGCGATCCGACCGGCTGGGTTTGCTGCGCATAGATTTGAGGCAACCGGTTGGTTCCAAACTTCGAGATATAGAGAAACACATGTTCGCGCGAGTTGACGCGCACCGCCCAGGGGTGGAAATCGTTCTTGTAGAATTCTTCGCAGAGCTGCATCGCATCGAGGCACGACAGGGTGCTGGGGTCATTCAGTGTGTAGTAGTAGTCCAGTGGAAGATCGTACTCTTCCTGTTTATGAATCGTAATGCCGAACTGTTCCGGACGGCGCACCATCGGCGTATGGCGGTACGCGACGAAATAAAACAGTTCCAGTGAGTGAATCGCCGGCTGGTTCTCAAGGACGAACTGCCTGGTTTCCATCGCTTCCTCGAATGTTTCGCCAGGAAATCCGTAGAAGGCCATCACATGGTTCCAGATCCCGGCCTGCGCCGCCATCTGGAGATTACGCTGGATCACGTGCTTCGTCGCATGCTTGTCCATGAGATTCAAGACGCGCTCATTCGCCGATTCCATGCCGTAATAGAGCGTACAGCAACCGGCTTTGGCGGCGAGATCCCAGGTGGCCTGGTCTTGTAGCGTCTCCTCAAATCGGATCAGCGTCGTCCACTTGATCCCGACGTTCTGATCGATCAGCAGCTGTGACACTTTCTTAAACAACGCCGGCGGATAGGACTCGTCGGAAAAGAGGAAGTGCCGGCAGTGATACTTATCCCGCAGCGCCTTGATCTGTTCGACCACCAGCTGGACCGGCATCCCCCGATACTGATCAAAATACCCCTGTCCATGGTCGCAGAATGTGCAACGCCCCCAATAACAGCCGCGCGTCGCCAGGTAGGGAATAATCAGTTCCGGGACGAAGTAGCGATCCAGCGGCAGCCCCTCAAAGTCCGGCAAAGGCAGCGCAGCCGTCTTCTCGGTATAGACTTCGGTATTCCGGTGAAGTCCGGACTCATCCCGATAAATCAAGTTCGGCACGGTCGCGATAAGCCGCTGTCCGTTTAAGGATTCGATGAGCCACAGGAGCGCATGCTCCCCCTCATAAAGAATTGCTGAATCAAAGACTTCCGTGAAAAACCGCTCGTGATTCACGAGGTCCTCGTGAAGGCGCGTAATGACGTTGCCGCCCACCACCACATGGATCTGCGGGAACGTGTCCTTGATCATCTTTGCGAAGGTCAAACCCGCCAAGAACTGCATCTGCGTCCCGATGGAAATCCCGATCACATCCGGCCGCTCTCTCGCCACCTCCGGCATGACCAGCTGATTACAGAGATCCCGATAGACGTTCACCTGCTCATCTTCCAAACAGGCAAACACTTCTTTTGAAACACCGGGACGATAGCCTAAGTTGCTTTCCATTGGATAGAAGACCAGCGAGGCGGGATAGTACGCGGCGGAGATATAGGCCATGGCCTCACGAAAGGTATTGAGCGCCCCCTCCAGAATCTCTGCTTCATAGAACCGTTCGCCACGCACGATCAGCTTGGCATCTTCCGCCCGTTCCGCGAGATCGAACACATCGACATCATAGGCCTGCTCAACGACCGCCTTTTGACTCGAGTCTCGTTCCGTCAGAGCTCCTGCCTTCTCTTTGTCTTGCAGCGCCTTGAGCTGCATGCCCAATCGGGCCTTCACCCAGATCAAAAACTCCATACTGAAGAAGTGATCCCACATCCCGATATTGATATCGCGCTGGATGACGGTATGGCCCGCTTCCCGCAACACAGCAGTCAGGGAAGGCAGGGCGAGATAAGGCGCTGTCGGTACCCACTCAGGCGGGAATAGGAGCATGACCTTGGATTGCTTCCGCTCTTCCGTCTTAAGAGGCGCAAGCCCTTCTATCTGTACAAGTCCGATGTTGCTCATGCTCGTTCTTCGTTAGGCGTGAAACGTCAAGGCGTCAGGCATAACTCCAGGATTGCATCCTCGCCCCTTACACCTCACCCCTCACCGCTCACGGCCCCCATCACATTTTCCCCACTAACGTCGGCGTTACTCCGGTCGCTTTAGCCTTTTGATATTGCAGATCTTGCCGCTTGCCTAAACCGAACTTTGAAATGTAGAGAAAGATGTATTCCCGGATGTACAGGCGCAGGTCCCAGCCAGGATTATGGTTTCGCTCGAACTGCTCGAATACCCGCTCCGCCTCCTCGATGCTCATCCCCTGTTTCACCGTATAGTAGTAATCGAGGGCCAGATCCCATTCGGGATTCTTATAGGCGGTCACCCCCCACTTCTCCGGATGTTTGGCGACCGGATTATGCCGGCCCAGGTCAAAGGTGCCGAAGCCCAGGGAATGCACATGGTCTTTGTTTGCCTCAAGAAATTGCACCGATTGCCAGGCCTCTTCCTTGGTCTCGCCTGGAAAACCGAAGAACCCCATACAGTGGTTCCAAATGCCTGCATCGGCCGTAAGCTGGAGATGCTTCGTCATGATCTCTGTTGTAGTCGCCTTATCCATCAGCTGCAGAACTCGCTCGACACCAGACTCATAGCCGAAGTGAAGATACTTGCACCCCGATTCCTTTGCATCCTGCCACACCGTCTGATCCAGCAAACTCTTTTCAAACCGCATGTGTGTGGTCCAGACGATACCCATCTTGCTGTCGATCAACCCGCGCGTGAGCTTACGAAATAACGCCGGCGGATAGGATTCATCCGTAAAATGGAAATGCTTCGCGCCATATTTGTCGCGCAGGTACTGGATTTCACCCAGGGCCTCTTGAATCGTCTTTGACCGGTAGCCTGCCGTATAGCCCTCGCCATGGTCGCAGAACTCGCAGCGGCCCCAGTAGCAGCCACGCGTCGCCAGATAGGGCATGATCTTCGTCGGAACGAAGTACTTGTCCAGCGGCAGGCCGTCAAAATCGGGCGGCGGAAGCGCATGCATATCTTCCGCAAAGCTGATCGTGGAGGCGTGGATGCCGGTCTCATCCTTATAGATGGTATTGGGCACCTCGGCCAAACTCCGTTTTGCCCCCACCGCCGAGACTAGCTGCACAAAGGCCGTCTCCCCTTCATAGACCACAGCGCTGTCAAAGTACTGGAACAGGGACGACGTGGGCAGCACATCGCGCAAGCGAGTCACCGTATTACCGCCGATCGTCACATGGATATGAGGAAAATGCTGCTTGATGAGGGCACAGAAGGTCATGGTGGAAAACATCTGCTGCTGAAGGACGATGGAAATACCGATCACATCCGGCTGCTCTCTCTCGATCACCGGCTTCACAAGATGCTCGAACACATCCCGGTAGATATTGACTTGGATGTCGTTCACCGCGTCCATAATCTCGGACGAGACGAAGACCTTGTACGAGAGATTCGTCTCCATCGGCGGCATGCAGATCCGCGCCGGAGCATAGACCATCGAGATGACCGCAGCAACTTCTCGAAAGACTTGAATAGCCCACTCTAACTTATCGATATCGTAGAACTCTTCTCCTCTGATAATCCGCTTGGCCTGCTCTGCCTTCTTGATCAAATCATCGATCTTCTGGCGGGTCACGTCGCACAACGCCAGCTGCAAATCCATCTCATTGGCATCCAACTCACGCTTCTTGGAGAGCTTCCGCAGCCGGTCCAATTGCTGCGGCACCTTGCGCAGAACTCTCCTCAAAAAGTCCTCGCTGAAGTACCAGTCCCACATCTCAAGATTGATATCTTTTTGAATGACCGTATGGCCTGCCTGACGCAGGACGGCGGTGAGGGAAGGAAGGCTCAAATAGGGCTCGGAGGGGTACCAATCAGGCGGGAAGATCAGCATGACCTTCATCTTCCGACCACTGGTGGCTTCGAATGACTGACGGTTGAGGAGAATCAGCTCCTTGGAGGCCCGCTCACCCTTGGAATATTCGATCTTCAAGAAGGCACTCCTCTATCGAATTCGGCATCCCCAAACTACTGGAATGCCAAGGGGTTATGATCGAAGGTAAGTATTGTACGAGGCAGGAAGAAGGATATTCAAGGGCGGGAGGAAAGAGCTAGCCCTGTTTATCTAGAGAGAGAGGATGGACTGAGGAGATCACAGAAAGGTAGACTGCCTCAACCTTTTCCATGAGTTGAGGTTGGGAGGGAAAAAGAAGCATGGACACCAGAATAGGAGGACAGTTTGTTCAATACGATCCGAATGGACGGCGGATATCTGCGCGTTGTCCTAGCTGCCTTCAGCAAGGAATTCTCGATCCAATAAATGCTCCTGATGTTGCACCGCAACACTCTGGAATGCCAATTTTTGGCCAACGCCGATGCCCTAATCCAAAATGCATGCAACATATTTTTTTCGTGACGAACAATTCCACAACAGAATGCTTTCCCCCTGAGAGATTGGATTTTGACGCAACCGACATTCCCAAGCCGCTTGTGGCATCGCTTACTGAGGCGATCACCTGCCACTCATTGGAATGTTATATCGCATCCGCACTAATGGTCAGACGGACGTTAGAGGAGCTGTGTAAAGACCGCGGTGCCACGGGAAAGAATCTCAAAGAGCGTCTGGCTAGCCTCGGTACTAAGGTGGTATTACCCACAGAGTTGCTTGAGGCCCTGGATCATCTTCGGCTTCTTGGAAATGATGCAGCTCATATCGAGTCGCAGGAATATGACAAAATCGGGAAGCCCGAGGTAGAAATCGCAGTCGCGTTCACGAAGGAAGTTCTGAAGGCGGTGTATCAGTACTCAGGCCTTCTAGATAAGCTGAAAGGGCTCAAGAAAACTCCCGGCCCATAAAGCGGGAAAGGTGTCAGGAACCATTGTTCACCACGCGCGTCCGTACGACAGGGCACGTGAGACACTCCATTTCCTGACGTGGGAGGCAATGGTCTCCCATACATGAATTCCAGTGCACAACTTGTACTTCAAACAATGGTTCCTGACACCCTTTTCTCCCCCACAAGGTAAGATCCGACCTCAGCTTCAGGCTCCGAGAACCGGCCAATCAGGCCAAACCACAGGTCGGCTGTATGGCTTGAGAAGAAGGCGCGTTCTCATGTAGCCACTTCAATTTGCGGAGCGCCAAAATAACGGGGGTCACCCTCTAATTCATGACCTGTTTAGGGCCAGTCAACTGATGGAAGCTTTTCCATTACTCGCTGAGACGCGCTCAAATTTCGATCGTCCCTTAGAAGTCCTAATGCCTGCAATCGGAGGGTGGCTGCTGTACGTGAGACTCCATATTCCGTCATGAAGTGAGCACTAATAGTTTCAAAATTCTGGATATTACAAGGCTGCTTATCCACGTAAAGCAGACCATAGCCTCGATTCGAAAGTCCGAGTTTCCCTACTAGACCATGAAAGTCTTCAATTACATTATGTTTAGGAAGTAGCAGACTAGAGGCCAGGTAGTTAGCCTGAAATTCCATCCTCTTAATGTCAGTCCCATCTGGCGCTTGCCCGGACTCAATGGAAAAATCATCATCTTGGCAGTACTCTCGGACCATGTGATCGCCATGCCCAAGAAGATGATGAGCCAGTTCATGGGCCAGCGTAAATCGGTTGCGCCCTGCATTAGGGCTGGCTTGCCGAAATATTTCTATGGTGGGCGGATCAAACGTAATGCGACCAAGAATCTGCCTCTCAACAAAATCAGAACTCGGCTCGGCATCAAGCTTCAGGACAAGACCGCTACGGTCTCGTTCAGTATCACACACACGATCTAAAGCAACCCTCCCGCTAAGATATGAGATATCCTGATGGACTCTTGAAGCAACATTTTCAAGAATTTCCTTACCGACGAAGGGGACAACTCCACTCGGCTTGGCCTGCACATTTGTGATCGCTCTCAGCTGCCCAGGTGAAAGCGCCTGATCCAGGAGTAAGTCTTCGAGAAAATCGGAGAGGGAGTTAGTGTAGCGAGTCGGCGACTGGAGGTACATGTCAAATACGCTGCTTTGATGATCAGGCGTTGACAGACCGGCTCTCACTTCATGGGGAGGCAAAACAGGGACATTCTGAATTTCCAAGTAATGCCTGAATTTTCGACGCCCACAGCCGCCGCCACGCCCTTCCTGCCCTGAGATAGTCAAAGGGCGGGCGCAATTCCCCGCCCCTCTCAACCCCGCCATAGACCCACCCATTCCAAAAAAGTAGAATGTCCCCGTTTGTTTCCCCTGCGTGTTTGGTGGCTACGTCAGCATGGCCCGCTTTCCCATGCTCGATGGCCTCTTTCAGATGTGCGATCCCTTCGTCCACATGCGGGCGATCCTTGCCACCATTCAGGGCATGTTGCAGCGCTGCTTCCGCATGGGAGAGAAAAAGGTGTCAGGAACCATTGTTCACCACGCACGTCCATACGACGAGGCACGTGAGACACTCCATCCCCTGACGTGGGAGACAATGGTCTCCCATACATGAATCCCCGCGCACAACTTGTACTTCAAATAATGGTTCCTGACACCCTTTTCTCCTCCTGACACCCTTTTCTCCTCCAGACAACAAGCATCGTGACCAACACGATCCCAGCGACTAGGGCAATAAAGCCGGTTTCTGAATCCATGAAGTTAGTCTAGCCACTCTTAAATAGAATGAACCCGTCGGTCCCATTCGGGCCACCTCAGGCCTCTTGAACTTCCTATATTGCTTTATATTTTCCCGACTCCACCATCCGATCGAGATCAAGCTCATCGTACTCGGGTGAGACTTCATCAAGATCGTCGACTCCAAGGATCGGAGAATACATGACGCTCGATTTATCAGTGCGCTCCGGCAATCCGTAATAGAATCCGCCGATTGTTTTGCTCACCATCTTTCTGAGCCTGCTCACTAGGATGGAATCATCCGGTTCGAGCCCGAAGAATTCCGGGTCCATACGGGCCGTTGAAATCACCGCAAATCTGCCAAGTACACGAAGTGCAAATGCAAACCGCCAGCTTCTCTTCCAACCTGTGTAGATATCTGTGTTCGTGAAGGCGATCAACAAAACCGACTGATCTTCAGAAAGAGCCGCCTGTTGCAGGATCAACGATTTGAGAACTTCTTCGCCGATGTACTGACCTCTTTTGTAGTCCATTGCGGACGCGTCTACTGGGACAGGAGCGCACACCGCAATTTCAACCCCTAACATGAGCCGATACTTGTCGGCCACCTCTTCGAGTAGTTCCGGTGGGAAATCATCAAGCGGGATGAATATGATACGATCGAGCCTGGCGCAGACACGCTGACTCAAAGTGGCGCTAGACGCGCTGTCCAAGTCAGGCAAGTCCATCTTGTTCATGATGAATTGAATGAAGAACTTAACAGTGGAAAATGATAATGATGTGAAGGGAATCATGGCTTACCTGCTCAAAGTATAGCAAACGCTACCTTCTGCGAATAAATATCCAAAGAGCAGAGAGGTCTTGCAATCAAACATCCCCTCGCTGACGCCACGCCCGCTGATTTCTTTGCACGGCGGATTCTGCGCCGATGCCCAGCCGCCTCGAAGGAAACTGCCTTTATTGGGGATGTGCTCATCTGAAAAAGCCAAATGGCCACGCTCCATCTTCGGCACGTGCTCTGAACAGATTGCGAGTTAGGCCATGCAATCACCCATTTCGCTGCACATGGGGCCTTCGCTTTCGCCCCTCCATTGAGTCATCACGAACTGCAAATTCATTATTGGATGAACGGGTCTAGGTTTACACTAGGTCAACATGGAAATATCCCAAGGCCTTCTCAATAGCGCCGCCGAAAACGGCTTGATCACAAAGTTGCAGGCGGAGCAGCTTTGGAAATTCCTGAGAGAACGTGGACAGGACACGCCAAGTTTCCGCTTCACCCACATTCTTTATTACCTCGGTGGATTAATCGCCATTGGTGCAATGAGCTTGTTCATGACACTTGGGTGGGAACGTTTCGGTGGATGGGGATTATTCTTCATCGCTCTTGCTTATGCCGGCGCTGGCCTTTGGCTTACTGAGTTTTTCTTGAATGGCAGCCGACTGCCAATTCCAGCAGGCATTACCGCAGCTTTTACTGTCGTACTGACACCCATGGCAATTTATGGCTTACAAGTCGCACTCGGCTGGTGGCCTGAAGGAAAAGTGTACCGTGAGTATCACACACACATTGACTGGCGATGGATACTTATGGAATTGGCCACGCTTGCGACCGGCGCGGTCATGCTCTGGCGGTACTCTCTACCATTCTTGGTCATGCCCGTTGCAGTCACGCTCTGGTATATGAGTATGGATTTGACTCCCTTTCTCTTCGGCGAGGCTGACACAACGTGGACATTACGAAAACTCGTCTCGCTCTGGTTCGGCTTGCTGATCACACTACTGGCCTTTTGGGTGGATGTTCGAACCAGGCATGACAAGGATTATGCATTTTGGCTGTACCTGTTTGGCGTCATTGCATTCTGGGGCGGCTTGTCCATGATGCACTCGGACAGCGAGATCAACAAATTCATCTATCTGTGCATTAACCTCATCATGATTGCCGTCGGCGCCACGCTTTCCCGCAGGGTCTTCGCTGTGTTCGGTGGTCTTGGTGCAGCAGGGTACCTTGGCCATCTAGCATACGACGTATTCAAGGACAGTATGATGTTTCCATTTGTGCTCACTCTGATCGGCCTTGGCGTTATCTATCTCGGCATTATTTGGCAACGCCACGAAGAGACGACCAGTGGTAAGCTCAGACGTTTACTTCCACAGCCTATGAGGGAACTCATAGAGCAGCGACATTAAGACCTTTCCAGAATAATGAGGGGAAAGAAAAAGCAGAGAAAAATGTCAGGAACCATTGTTCACCACGTGCGTTCGTTCGACTGAGCACGTGAGACACTCCATTTCCTGACGTGGGGCGCAATGGTCTCCCATACATGAATCCCAGTACACAACTTGTACTTCAAACAATGGTTCCTGACACCCTTCCCCCCCCGGCCGACCAGAAGCGGCCCACTTTCTTGAAATGCAGCGAGGGATGCAGTGAGTTTGTTTTGAGCAGTTCAAACGCGCTGTCAGCTTGTTCGCGGATCGACTTCGGCAGGGCGTTGTAGCAGGTCCAAAAGTCGGGTGAGGCGTGATGAATCAAAGCGGCTTCGACTGACCGGAGGTATGAGCACGAAGAGTTGTTTCAGCCAAAGCATCAAGCTTTCCGGCCTTCACATCAGACTCGAACTGGCGATCCCAGGCCTCCGCATCAAATGCCGCATACCATCGACGAAATGCGGCGAGTTCATTGGGGGAGAGTTTTTCAATCTGCTGTTTAATCGCTTCGACCTTGCTCATGGCAGCACCATCCAAGACAGATGCTGCATCCTAGCACTTCATAGGCGACCCGTCTAGTTTCAAGCCGGCACGCGTAGCCCGCCAGTACGCAAAAGGCCAGACCAATGCAGTCGAGCCTCTGTACTCTTCGGTGAAGCTGACGCCGCAGGCTTACACTCGACAGCTCGCTCATGTCTCTGGTATACATCACCTATATATTCTTTGAGAGGTCGCATATGCCACAGACCAATGTGCAAGTCCCTGTGTTGATGAGCCCGGCTCAGAAGCGCCGTCTGGCCCGCAAGGCCAAAGCCGCGAACCTCACTATGGGGGAATTGCTTCGCCAGGGGGGAGAACGATTTTCGCCTGTAGAAGACGACGCCGCCCTGGATCAGTTCGCCAAGCAGGTCACGAAGGCCACTCAACGAGCTATCCAGTCGATCGATCGAACTTTGGCATTGGTCGCACAATCGGAAGCTCGCATCCAAGCCCTGACAAAATCACACCGAGGGCATTGATCATGGGCCTCACCGAACGAGTCTGGGACGCATTTGCCAGAACAATCCGATTGGCCGACAAAGTCGAACAACTCACCGCCACGGTCGCCAAGCAACAGCACCACATCGAAGACCTGACCGGCCGTGTCATCCGGCTTGAAACTGCGCTCGAACTGGCTCTTGGATCGAAGCGGTCCAAGAAAATCTCAGGGCCAGCTTCTTAGATTCAGGTTCTACGACGGGGACATTCTGAATTTCCAAGTAAGACCTCGATCCTAGCCGCCGCCACGCTCCCGGCCCCGCGTCCGTCGCTAGCAATACTGTATCGTTCTCTTAGTGATGATTGTGCAAAGCGAAAGGTGGCAAGGGAGTTTGTTTAGTGGCCGAGACTAACGAATGATCCGCTTAAACATGACGTCCGTCCGCAGCACATACTTTTGCCCGCTCTGTATCACGGCCCCCTCGTGCCAGATGGAATGTACGAACACGAGTGCCATCCCTGTCTTTGGTTTGACGGAGAGATATGCGGATTGCGCGGCAGCCTGTTCCATGCCGGAGAAAAACCGTGTTTCCCCGCCCGTCATCTCCTCGTTGAGGTAGATCATGAACGTGAGCTGACTCTCTTCGAACGCGCCGATCCGACAATATGATCCGTCACGATGAGGTCTGAAGGACTGGCTTGGTTGATATCGGTAAAATCGCCAGCGCTCGTTGAATCCCACAAGACGATGGCCATCGAGTTCAGCAGGCAAAAACGGTTCAGCTCGGCGGAACAGGTCGGTCGCAAGAGCCGGATCGTCCAACAACACCCGCTCATTATTTCGAATGTCGTCCACCACAATATCAGCCACCGTACCAGGTTCAAAGATGAGGCTTTCGCTGCGGCGAATCAGTGCCGTGCATTCCTCACTGGAGAGGAAGTCTTGGATCACAAGTACCTTGCCTGGGTCCAGATCTTGTTTGATCATAATCCTGCGATGATATGAGGCTAGGTCTTTGTGACCGATGTGTCAAGAAATCGGGCAAAGTACAGAGTGTGCACAGGAGAAAGTGTCAGAAACCATTTCCCAGCCGCTGCTACGCCCTCCGGTTGTGTCGTGAGCGTGTACTACGATCCTGTCAGATGGCAGAGGGATCGCTGCTGGTGATTACTCGCGGAGTGATACGTGGATGCGAAGTTGCCCTGCTCTCTTATCTTCCCTGAGACAGGTGCATGACAGCAGTTTCTGCGTGTTTTGTGGCTACGTCGGCATGGCCCGCTTTCCCATGCTCGATGGCCTCTTTCAGATGTGCGATCCCTTCGTCCACATGCGGGCGATCCTTGCCACCATTCAGGGCATGTTGCAGCGCGGCCTCCGCATGCGCCACGAGTTCCGCTACGTGACCCTGTTTGCTATGGTCCACCGCTTCTGTCGCGTGATCGAGGGCGTCCGTGCGGTTCTGCGCTTCTTGACGCAGAATGTCACGCCGCGCCCCGCCGCCTCCTCCGAATACCGGCTGAATAGGCAACACGGTGGTAGCGACTACGGCTAGGACTCCGGCCAGCACAATAGCTCGTTGCGTCGTAGATCGTTTCATCGGCATTCTCCCTTTCCCAAGAGAAGTGAAAAGACCTGTATTGACCACCAAAAAGCACCCTTCGTCTTTCAGGATTATACATTTTACTATCCCCCTCCTTCCAGTGGAGAGCCTCGTCGAGCCATCCGCCCCCACCGCCGCCACGCTTTCCGACCACCTCTCCCCACGCGCGTCCTCTGCGCCTGTCGCGCGAATACGCTTGCGACCGGAACCATTTTCCCCTGCATGGTTATGCGGCTTTGAGCCGTTGAGTCCGGCTGAGGAGGATACGGCTACCCGACCACCCACACAGCAAGTTCTTGGGCCTGCTCCACAAGTCCTTCTCCCGTGTGGTTATGAAAAAAATCCTGGACGAAGGGGAGTCGATGCCGGCCCACTACTACGGTTCCACATTCGGACTGTTTGGCGGCATTGAGGATTTCCTGGACGATATCCAGCTTATGGATCGTGTGCGAAAAGTGCGTGCTGATTTGGCTTTGAGACACGCCGTGCCCCTCGAGAATAGCCCGTGCGCGTGTCATCGTGGGCTGGACTGCGTCCTTTGCCTTCTCAATCCATTCCGTCTGTGCGGATTTGCGCTCCGTACGGAGCGCCTGCTCATTTTGAGAGTCTTCCGTTCCTCCGTACTCCAAGAGACGTGGTGGAATTGGAGGGAGTGCATGGAACAGACAGATGTGGATCGCCTCACGCCCCAATACCATCTCAGCCACATAGGCAACAGCCTTCATGGAGGCCTCAGAGTCTTCGACGGCAAGGAGTATCTTATTGGTACTTCCCATGGGATTCCCTCTCGCCCAATATAGGGTCTTTCAGGTGAAATAGTCGCCAAGACTAATCAGTCCGCAACATGCTGTCAATATTGGTCAGGCTGGATATCCTGATGCGGATGGAGAAAACGGGGTGACTCTGAATTTCCACGTACGCCACATCTCGATCTTCGACACCCCCAGCCGCCGCACATCCTCTAAACTCACTTCCCCCTGCCCCGGGCTTTCCAGCGCCTTGAGCCGTTCTGTGAAACCACGTACACTCTTCTCAGCGCATCTTTCATCTGTTTCAGGAAAGGAACCCCCAGCCGGGAACACAAATTCCCAACACCACTCACACCTGCACGGAAATTCATCTCAACGCGATCATCCAGGCCCAGGCATCTACCAAACCGGAGCAGGCACGTTGTTTGGATTCGCCGCCTGACACTTCAGTCCTACCGAAACTGATGCTAATCAGTCGTTGTTTTCACCAACACCTCCCTATACCTGTTCACTATTGATCAGCTTTCCAGCTTCCCGCTGGGTATCATTACGAGAGTGTGCGCTTGTTATATCGCTTGTTCGTCGAGCGTTGCCCTCGTATGCAGCATCCGATGCTGGACTAGTGTGCGCGGCATGTTCAGAGGGTCCACGGATTCCACTATTCCCCAGGAGGATTCAATGTACAAGATCATGATAGCCGCTATCGCAGTTACCGGTATGTTTTCCGCAATGCCACAGATGGCTCAAGCTGATGACGTGAAAGCCAAGATGGAAAGCATGAAGGGGGAGGCGAAGGGCGAAACAAAGGCCTTAATCGAAGAGGCTCAGGGTAATACAATGCGCGGGACGATGGAACAGGCAAAAGGCAAGACCAAAGCCGCTGGCGAACGTATCAAAGACAAAGCGAAAGAGTTAAAGGCCAAGACCAAATAACGATTCCCGCAAGGCGCAGGTTCCGGCGAACACGCAGCTGAGTGGGACGCTCGAGGTCGGATTACGGATGTCCGCGTTCAAAGCCTGCCGCGACAGGCCGGCGTCCTAACACCTGAGCCACGCGACAAAGCCAACGCGTCACATGAGAAGCGGATGCAGGAGAGGCGGAGCCGTCCACAGGGAGCCACCCTAGAAGGAATCCACCAGGCGTCCAGAAAGCAACTGCGGATGGATCAGGCCGTAGCACACGGAGGCCCGCGATGCTCGAGACCATTGCAATCGTTCTGGTTATTCTCTGGATTCTCGGCCTTGTCAGTTCCTACACCATGGGCGGGCTCATTCATGCCCTCCTGGTAATCGCAATCGTCGTCATCCTGATTCGGGTCATTCAAGGTCGACGCGTGTAACGACGACGGAGAAGGAGACCGGGGACACACCTGTCTTCACCCTTTCCGCCGGCCCTGCGTGACCCACCCTAGACGTCCTCCAAGACGACTTCAACTTGTCTCCTCAGGTCTGTCCGTCACGATCGGACCCAGCTCGGCCGTATCACTCCGATACGTCTCCAGCAGTGTTATCGCCACTGCGACGACCAATGGCCCGGCCACGATCCCGAGCAAGCCAAAGAACTGCATACCTCCGATCACACTGAAAAACATGATCAACGAATGCACTTTCGAGACTTTACCGACGATCATGTTCCTGACCAGTTCGTCGATCACCACGGACAACACAATTCCCACCGCGACCAGCGTTCCTGCCTGCACATACGCCCCCTGGATTGCCAAATAGACCGCAGCCGGAATCCAGACCAGTGCAGCCCCCACAAACGGGATATACGCCGTGATGGCCATGACGGCGCCCCACAGGATCGGGGACGGTAATCCCACCGACCAAAATGCCAACCAGCCGATGACCCCTTCCAGCAACGCCACGATCGTATTGCCGTACACAGCGCCTTTGACCACTTCGTCGAAGCGTGTCAGAACCAACCGGCGGCGCTCCGGCGTGAGCGGGAAATTCTCCTGCGTCCAATCAACGATGCGCTTTCCGTCCCGGAAAAAGTAGAACGCGGACAACAGCACGATGCCGAACTCGATCGCCCATTGCACCAGATTGCTTACCACGTTGGTCGACTGCTGAATCAAGAGTTTCCCGAGATCAGCCACGCCCGTCACCAAGCTCGACTGCAAATCACTCCCCGTCAACCGCTCGAGGTTCTGAAATTGGACGACAAACCCCGCAATCACCGGGTACCGCCGCCAACCTTCCCCTACGGTTAGTTCGCCCTGCTGCAGATACGTGGCCAGCGAGGACACCATCCCTGCGAGATCTTGCGCGACGAGAAGCGTGAGATAGAACAGCGGGAGCAGGAGTCCAACGGTCATGATTGTGCACAGGAGAAAGGCGCTCAGCGCTTCCCGTCCACCGGTAGCACGGAGGACCAGGCCATACAGCGGATACAGTGCATACACCAGCACGACGGCCCAGAGGATTGGAGAAAATAGCGGGCTGAGGATGAATCCGGCAAGTGCCAGTGTCCCGGTCATCAACGCGACATGCGTCAGCCTGCTGGCCTTCGACATCGTCGGGTGCTCAGGTTGATGTGGCATCTGCGAACAAGCATAGCGAAGCACAGCGCATACAGCAACCTGCCAAAAGGTTCCTATGCAGGTTCAGGATTCTAGTGCATCACCAGTATTCTGGTGATTCCGAAAGCCAAGGAGTTGCACATGGCTCGCTATCGCCGCCTGGCCCTCATGGAACGGGAAGAACTAAGTCGTCTGTGGGCTGCCGGGTATAGTCTGCGGGCTACGGCTCACGCGCTGGAACGAGCGGGGCAAGAAAAGGGGACGGGCTACCTATCTAAGGAAGGTCTGATTAATTCAAAATTTCAGACAACAATCAGTCGGATTCCACGAGTTTTGAACGCTGGCTGATCGAAAACGGGAATTAATCAGACCTTCCCTAACAATTTGGGGGGCCCCCTGCGCGGCCTCAGTGTTGATTCCAGCCCCAAGGCCACCGCAATTCTCGCCTGCCACAGGCTTCTCACGGCCGCTTTAACAGCCAGACATTTTCTTTCGCCGGCGCTTTCCCCTTCAGTCCACCTTGCACCTCCGTGCAGGCTACAAGGGTAGGAGCGTACGTGGATGCGTAGTGTCGGCGAACTTCCTCGTTGCTCACGGAAAACGGGGGCCCCTCCATGAGGCTCTGATCGTACTCGTAGCTAATCAGGAGCTGTGGCGCCTTACCGGTTATCTCCAGGAGATGCGCGGCATATCGTTTTCGCATGTCTTCGGGCAACGCAACCAAGGCAGCTCGGTCATAGACGGCATCGACCTGGCCGAGCATCAGTCGAGACACCGTAAAGATGTCGCCGACAAAGAGGTCGAGATTGTTCGCGCTCCACCGCTCGATGCCGCCCACGGTCTCGATCTCCGGCTGCATTCCGAGCTCGATGAATAACTGCTCAATGGCGAGTTGACTCAATTCCGCTCCGGCCACGCGATAACCACGGGACAGCAGCCACGAGATATCCAGCGTCTTCCCGCATAAAGGGACAAACACCCGGCGGCCTTTGCCGACCGACAATTCGCGGAAGTGTGCGACCAGGAGCGGGTTCGCTTTACTTTCGTGAAAACCAATTTCGTTCTTCTCCCATCGTTGGCGCCAAAAACTTGCATCCATATTCATCCCCTTCACACAGGACAGCTGATCACTATCGTGGAAGCTTGAGCACCCATGTCAGCACTGTGTCAGAAACCCGATCGGGCAGGAGCTTTACCATCAGCGCACGGAATTTCGCATCGGCCCCCACGAGATACCGGGTCTTTGGACGAGCTGCCGTCAAGGCATGCTCTACAGCCTTCGCCACGGCATCGGGAGCAATGGCCCGATTGGCCGCCTCCGCGACAACTTTCCTTACCCCGGCGATCACGCCTGCGTATAACATCCGCAACTCAGGCGTGGTGGCCGCCTCCAGATCTGTCGCACCTTTGCCAGACTTATCCCAGATGGGCGTCGCAATTGCGCCCGGCTCTACGATCGACACCTCGATCCCCCATTGTTGGACTTCTAATCGCAACGCATCGGTGATCGCTTCGAGGGCAAACTTCGAGGCCGAATAGGGGCCCATGAGAGGCATCGCCGCGCGGCCTGCAATCGACCCCATATTCACAATACGTCCTCGGGCCAGCCGTATCAGCGGGAGGAACGTCTGCGTGACCGCCACCTGGCCGATCAGATTGATCTCGAACTGTCGACGCAGATTGGGAATCGGCACCGCCTCCAGCGGACCCACCACCGCAATACCGGCGTTATTGATGAGGCCGAACAATCCGCTGGTACCGACGCGCTCTGCAACGATCGCGCGGGATTGTTGAATCGACGCGTCATCCGTCACATCGAGGATGAGAGGGATCAACCCATTCGCTCCCCCCTGCCGTTGCAGCGCCTCGCCATCCTCGATTTTTCGGACGCCTGCAAATACTACAAAGCCTAAGCGGTCAAGATGAACCGCGCAGGCTGCTCCGATTCCCGTAGACGCGCCGGTGATGACCACTGCCCTGCCGTTCCCGATCGACATATCGAGCCCCCTCCATTTTTCAACAGGCATTCGGTAGACACCGGCCTCGGTCTTCGGCTATCATCCGTGCCGACTTACCGGCAAACTCAGCACCGTGGCGGTGTAGCTCAGTTGGTAGAGCAGCGGACTCATAAGCCGCGGGTCCCCCGTTCAATCCGGGGCACCGCCACCACACAACGCCAACTCGACCCAGAGACGTTCTTATGGCTCTTGGCAACGAGACAACCTTTTCCAGTAAAGCAGGCCCTTTCATCGGTTTCATGCCTCGCGTGGCATCGTGTGCTGTTTTCTTCTAGAAGGTGTCAATTTACTCTATTGGAGTAACATATCCTTCAAACGAAGCCGCAGTTTTTTATGCTCCAGCAAAAATCTCACTAGAAACTAGGAGGTATTACCCCCGGAAACGAAACGATCAGGCTTGAGTTCTCTACTGAAAGGAAGAACCATGCTCAATTTGCCCGTCAAGGTTTCGGCAAGACACAACGGGAAATCGTTGCACCTGGACAACGCAGTGGAAACTATGACGTTGATCGGTCCGGATGACGAGCCGCTCGGGACAGTGTCCTGGGACGCCGTGATCGATTTCATTCACAACTCAAGCAAAACGACCCGCCCTCAGCGACCACCTCGTAACTACTCCCGCAGCCCGCTCGCAGCCACATTGCGCTATACAACACCAGGCAGTAGAAACTCGGCAGGTGTCACCTGCGAGATCGGAGGGGGCGGGATTTTCATTGAGACATCGAATCCCCCCCAAATAGGCACGGTACTCACACTAGAACTCGCCCTCCCTGATGATCCGGCAAACCCGATCAGTGCGCAAGGACAAGTCGCGTGGGTCAGGGCCGAGGAACAGCGTCATGTACTCTATCCCGGGATGGGGGTTCAATTCACTGAGATTTCAGAGGAAAGCCGGGCCCGTATCGTCAAGATGGTCAGATCCCTTGACCACTCGCGCAGCGGAAAGTGAACCACATACTTGTGTCTCCGGCCACGTCCGAGCATCGAGACAATGGGCAAGCTCACTCTTCTCTGAGCCCCTCAGCCACCGGCTGACGGGCGGCCCACCGGGCGGGAAAGTACCCGGCCACGAGTGTTGCGGCTGCGGCAAGGCCGACGGCTTGAATGAGGGGACCGATGGGCACGATCATTTGAATCGTCCACCCGAACGACTGTTTGTTGATCACTGAAACGAGCAGGAACGAGAGCGCGCCGCCGCCGATCAAACCCAAGCCGATCCCCACCAGACCCAGGTACGCAGCTTCCCACAGCACTAACTCCTGGATCTGTCGGTCGCTACCGCCGATGGCCCGTAACGTGGCAAACTCCCTGCGCCGCTCCAGCACCGACGTGACCAAGGTATTGACGATGCCGAGCATGGCGATGATGATCGCGATGGCTTCCAGCACATAGGTCATCAGAAATGTCCGGTCGAAAATTTCGAGGATCTCCGATCGCAGTTCGGTGTTGCTGATGACCAGCGGAGGAAGCCTCCCGCTGTTCGCTTCGCCCAATTTCTCGACAATTGTTTTCCGCACCTGGTCCGCATCCGCTCCCGCCGCCAGATAGACCGGAAAGACCGTGACCAGTTCATCATGCCAGAGCGACTGATACAGAGTGCGATCTATCACGAGCTTTCCTCCGTCGGTCGAATAGTCATAAAACACTGCGACGACCGGAAACTGTTTGATGCCTTCCGGAGTCGTGACCTCCAGTAACGAGCCCTCCTCAACCCCCAGCCGATCCGCCAATACTTCAGAGATCAGCACCCCACCGATATCCGCCGCGTGATTGAGTTGCTCGGAGGAGTCGCCTTGACGCACGAGATACCGGCTCCGTTGCGCATGCAGCCGCAAGTCACGCGAGACGATCGCAACGCGCCGACCATCCACGGTGATCCGGACATCGCGGTACGTATCCACCGCCTCCACACCGGGAATCCCCGACAACGCCTGCAGCCAGGACGGCGGAAGACTCCGTCCGATACTTCCTGCTTCTGTGCCTCGTAACCATAGCGACGGCGCCACAACCACATCGGACAACACCGTATCGGCCACCCACACCTCCACCGTATGCCGGAAACTGCGTACCATGACGAGCACGCCGATCATGATCGCGAGCCCGACCATCAAGGCGGACACCGTGACTCCGTTACGCCCGGGATTGCGTGACGCATGATCAACCGCGATTTCTCTGATGACGCCCCGCGTTCCCGATGCGCCGTGTTCCCTCCGGCGGCTCCGCCACCCGACGATGCAAATCGGAGCGAGACAGGAGAGTCCTGCCAACACACAGAGGGTAGCCAGGTAGCCCAGCACCGGGATGCCTCCTATGGGCTCGGTCAGACTCAACCCTCCGGCGATCGCAAGCAACACCAGCCCAACTGCCCCCAGCGTACCGGCCCGAAGCTGCCGGCCTGCTTCATAATCACCGGGGGCCAAAGCGCGCGCAGGTGCCGTTCGACTCGCATCTCCGCTCGGCCCGATGGCGCCGAACATGGACACCACGATTCCGATCATGACCCCTTCCAAAGAAATCTGCCAGAACCAGCCGGCTTCGAAGAACCGGCCGGCCTCGGCCGCAACCGGGACGTAGAGATCCGAGATCGTCCGGCTCAACAACGCGATCAGTTTCTGAGCCAGTATCAAGCCTGCGACACTCCCGACGATTCCCCCTGCCAATCCGAACAGACCGGCCTCGGCCAAGAAGAGCGCTGCCACGCGAGATTGAGTCATTCCGATGGCCCGATAAATCCCGATCTCCCGGCGCCGCCTGGCTACAGCAAATGCCATCGTGTTGTAGATCAGGAACATGCCGACCAGCAGTCCCACCCAACTCAGCACCGTTAAGTTCAGGCGAAACGCCCGCACCATTTGCTCTACCTGTTTCGTCCGACTCGACGGGCGTTCGATTAGGACGTGAGGCGGCATAACCTCACGCAGATTCTGCGCCACCTCTTCAACCGGTTTTGTCACATCCGTCACCAGATCGATCCGATCCAGCCGGCCGACCATCCCGAACGTAATCTGGGCCGCCGCAATATCCATCACCGCGAGGTGATCCCAGGATGACGTTCGATCCGAGCTATCTTCTAAAATGCCTGACACCAGGCACAGGATGGGACCTGGGCCGATCTGCAAAGAAACCCTATCGCCCACCGACAGATTCCACTCGGCCGCCAGCTTCCACCCTAACAACACCGTGTTTGGATCGAGTACCACATCCAACCGGCGTTCCCTCGGTTGCTGGGTGAGCCGAAACCCGCGCGAATCAGCCTCGGCGAAAATATCCAGGCCAAGCACCTGCACGGCCTGACTGCGCCCGCCGGCGTCGATCCGCACTGCCGTTTGAAGTATCACAGGAGAAGCCGACGTGACGCCTGACACACGGCGCGCAGCTGTAATGAGCCGTTCATCCAGCCCTAATTCACCGCCTGAAATTTCCAGGGTTGTCGGACCTGCCACCGTCAACACCGCCTGTTCGAACGAGCGAAGCACGTCGACATTAGCCGTCCGCACTGCCACAGAGGCTGAGACGCCAAGAGCGACCCCGATGACGGTCAACAGCGTGCGCAGCGGCCATTGAGTCACGTGGGCAGAAACGATCAGCAGGAAGACTTTGATAAAGGAAGGCATCAGGAACCAGTGACACCGGACGAACAGGAGGGATCCTGGAAGCAACCACCCGTTAAAACCCAAAAACACAACCCTAAAGGCCCATGCGAAGATCGGCCGTTTCGTTTACACATGTACGATCCTTTGCTAGACTTGCCTCACGATTTCAGGAGGCACCTACGGTGGCACACAGTCGAGGCAATACCGCACTCACCTTCGAACCGGTAGAGAGCGGACGAAAACAGGCGTCCCAGATTACTCCCCGTCAATCGCAAATCCTTAAGATGGTAGCGATGGGGCACACTAACCGCGAGATCGCCGTTTCGCTGAAGATCAGCGTCCGTACGGTCGAAGTGCACCGCTTCAATCTGATGCGGCGGCTGAACGCCCGCAACGTCGCCCAACTTCTCCGCCAATCCCTGCGCCATGGATTGTTGCCGGCAAGCTTCGGCAAACGATAGCAGCTACCAGGCTGTTGATAAAGTCCGCCAGCTGCGTTCTCGCATCGCTCCGAGGCTCAACGTACCGAGGCGTACGCCTCGCCCCTTCGCTCGCTGCGGCCTTGCTGAACGGCCTTTCTGAACAGCCTGCAACCATTCAGTTTCCATCAGTACTCTTACACACGGCACTGCACCTGAGCGCATGACCTCGGTTATCGACAAACTCCTACAGCTCTTTGAGCATCCCTCGACATTCCGCGACCGAGCGATATCCTTTTCTCGTCAGAATCTCCGCCAGCTCCTTGTCCAGCCGGCTGAACACATCCAGCCCCTCCTCTACCAACACCGTACCGATTTGTAGCGCCGATGCGCCGCACAACAGATGCTCGAACGCATCCACGCCGTCCATAACACCGCCGGTGCCGATAATCGGGATTTTGCCTTGAAAGATCTTGTAGAATGCGCGGACATTTGCCAGTGCCACCGGTTTAATGAGCCTGCCACCCAGCCCGCCGAATCCACCCTTTGGTTTGATGACGACGGCTTCGCGCTCCGGATCGACAACCAATCCGTTGCCCACTGAATTAATCATGTTGAGAAAGTCGATGCCGTATCGTCCAATCACTTTCCCCATCGCCTCGTGATGCGCCGGGTCAAAATAAGGTGGCAGCTTCAATCCCATGGGAACCGTGATGATCTGGCGTACCCGCTTGATCACCCGCTCGGACGACTCCGGATCGTAGCCGATTTGAGGTTTACCGGGGATGTTCGGGCACGAGAGGTTCACTTCGATGAGGTCCGGCTGAGCTGCATTAATCGCAGCGGCAATAGTCGGGAAATCCTCCTCGCAAAGACCCGCCACACTCGCGACGACCGGCTTTCCAAATCGCTTCAACTCAGGAATCAGTTCGGCATAGGCCTTGTATCCAAGGTTGGGAAGTCCCATGGAATTGATCGATCCGCCTGGAAATCCGTAGTAACGCGGCTCAGGATTACCCTGGCGCGCTTCGACCGTCATCGACTTAGTCACGATCGCACCGGCTGCAGACTTTCCCAACGCCACAAGTTCATCACGCGTGACGCAGAGAGCCCCGGCGGCATTCATGAAACAGCTGGGAAACCTCACACCTGCAATCGTGGTCGAAAGATCCGTCATCGCGCCACCAGTTCGGGGTGCCGCTCGGTCCGCGCCACCAGCCGCCCATCTTGTATTGTCCAGACATAGTCAGCCGTGTGGGCAGCCTGGTCGCTGTGTGTAACCAGCAAGACGGTCTGTTCACCCGCCTTAGCCAAATTCCTAATGAGGGCCATGATATCCGCCCCCTGATGCGAATCGATATTGCCAGTCGGTTCATCCGCCAGCAAGAGACGAGGCCGATGTGCCAGAGCCCTAGCAATCGCCACCCGCTGCTGTTCACCCCCGGATAGCTCGCCCGGCCGATGATGTCGCCGCCGGCTCATCCCGACCATCTCCAATACCTCGTCCGCCCGCATCGCCGCACTGCGTCCGCTGTCTCCGCGCAACAACAATGGCAGCGCAACATTCTCTTCCGCCGTCAGTCCGTGCACCAGGTGAAAGGCTTGAAACACAATGCCGATGGTCTCACGCCTGATTCTTGTCCACTCGGAGCTGGACAAGCCGGTCGTGGACCGCCCATCGAGCACAATGTCTCCCGTCGTGGGCTGATCCAGCCCGGCAACAAGATTCAGTAACGTGCTTTTCCCACACCCGCTCGGCCCGATAAATGCACAGAACTCTCCACGCCGTATTTCCAGATTAATATCGGCCAACGCGGCCACCGTGGCTCCGCCGCGCACGTATGATTTGGAAAGCTGCTTCAGAACGACCACGAATGTCTCTCCAAGACCTGCACATTGACTACATATGAATAACTGCTGTCACGACGCCTGCTTTCGTATAGCACAACCATTTAGAATGCGACAACCTTGACAGGACAGACCTGTTCACCATAAAGAGAGCATCGTGCTCATACGCTGGGACGCCGATGTCGTCTATGGCTCACTCCTGGATTAAAGCAATACCGCAACTCATGCGCCGGGCTGTCCGGTTTCTCTTACCGGCTGAGTGTGTGGTCTGCCGTACACTCTTAGCTGACGATCCGATTCCGCACTTCTGCTCCGGCTGCTGGAATACTATCGTGCTGCCAAGCCATTCACGCTGTGCTCGATGTGACCGCCCTTTCGTCTCACCGGTTGCAACGGTTTTTAGCCCGACGCATCGGTGCCACTCCTGTGCCGCGCACCCCCCGTCTTTCACCAGAGCCTGGACGCTCTATCCCTACCAGGCCCCTCTGCGAGATGCCATCTGCCTGTTCAAATACCGGGGAAAAATCTCACTGGCAACGCCGTTGGCTTGCCTGATGATCGACCGGCTTCCGGCGCTCGATTCCATTGACCTTATCATGCCAGTGCCGCTACACGCCGGGCGGCTGCGCGAACGGGAATTCAATCAATCCTTACTACTGGCAGACCGGATTGGCCGCCATCTCTGCCTGCCTGTCTCCTGCGTCAATCTGATCCGAACCGTTCCCTCGCCGGCACAGACCACCCTCCCCAGAAAAGAACGATTGAAGAATCTCCGCGGAGCCTTCGCCGTCACTCATCCTAGATCGATCGTCGGCAAACGTATTCTGTTGATCGACGACGTATTCACAACGGGCGCCACAGTGAATGAATGCGCGAAGACCCTCCGCAAAGCCGGCTCCAGCGACGTCTTTGTGCTGACCTTGGGACGCACCGTGGATGCGAGTCACATCCCGGATCGAGTCCTTGCGGCGAGAACTCATATGACGGTCGATGTCATGGGAGGGTGACCTATGCCGATTTATGAATACCTCTGCCGAGCTTGTGGGAAGCGATGCTCCATCCTGGTCCTGAATCTTCGCAATCCTCCACCGGCAGGCTGCCGGCATTGCGGCAGTTCGCAGGTGGACCGCCTTTTGTCTCGATTCGCGGCACCCAAGTCCGAAGAGGCGCGGCTCGAATCTCTGACAGATCCCGACAATTTCGGTGCATTTGACGAGAACGATCCACACAGCACCGCCCGCTTTATGAAGAAAATGGGTGACGCCATTGGCGAAGACGTGGGTGACGATATGGAGTCCATGATGGAGCAGGCGGAAGAATCGAAAGAGACGGGCCGAAACGGGGAGACAACGGCTGGCATTGACAGTCTGTGACAGGCATTGTCATGTATTTTAACTTGACAATTCGCCGCCGATCCCTAGAATACACCCATTATTGGGAGCCTCATGAGTCTGTATCGTTGCGATGAGATCTGGTGGCACTATGGGGACCGCCCAGAAAAGCGAATTGATGACGGCGACGGAGACCTGCCGTTATCTGAAAATTACCCCGCGCACACTCTATCGCTATTTACAGAGTCGCCAGATTCCCGCCTTCAAGCTTGGAAAAGAATGGCGGTTCGTGCGCTCGGATCTGGAACAGTGGATTCGCGAACGAACCAGAACCGCCGTGTCCTCTTACACTAGGACCTGATTGATGTTTGCCGGCGAATACTTGTGCAAAGTTGATGAGAAGGGACGCTTCATCGTCCCCTCGCCCATCCGCGAGCAAATCGAGGCTGATGGCCAGTCCGTCGTGTTCTTGAAGGGGCCGGAACAATCCTTACTCATCTATTCGGCCAAGGAATGGAAACAAGTCCTCGAACGGACAAAGACATCATTGGACGAAGATCAGAGCCGTCTCTTCATGCACTTCGTCGTCTCTGAAGCAGGCACCTCGGATATCGACAAAACGGGTCGCATTCTCATTCCCGGCCGCCTACGAAAACTGGTGCCGCTCGACGACGATCAGGAAGTGATTTTGGTCGGTCTCTATCACCGTATGGAAATCTGGAACCCCAGCGAATGGCGGCGGTATATCGCCCGCACGGAAGATCGCTACGAACAAAACATGGCCAAGATTCTCAATCTCCTGTAACTTGCTTCATGCCATCACACCGTCGTCGCTCAGGCTCACGACCCTCCAATCTGCCGGTACGCACGGTCTCCTATAGACCCTCAGCAGGACAGCCATCTGTTTCTTCACCGCGAGTCTCACGGCCTCTTGACCGGTTTGCCCTACTGTCTCAATTCCAAACGTCCAAAACCATCAGCGCCTCCCAAGAAATGCCGGTTGGCACAACCGTAGCCAACGCACGATTGTCGCTGACCCTGCCGGTTCCTCCCAGCATCAATCGCCAGTACGCCACCGTGAATGGACGGCGCCTGCTATCCTCTAGCGGGCGCGCCTATAAAATACAGGTGGGACAGCAGGTCTGGATCGCGCTGGCTCAATCGCCTGCACGAGCCTCGCTGATGACGCAGTTTCAATCCGGCCCACTAGCTCTCTCCATCCGATTCTTCTTCACCTCAGCCCTGCGTCGCGACATTGACGGCGGCCTCAAGATTGCTCAAGATGCCCTCTGTGAAGGCTTGGGAGTCAACGACAACCGGATCATCGAAACCCACCTCTACAAAGACATCGACAAATTACATCCTCGCATCGAAGTGTCCCTGTCCGCCGTTTCCCCTTCTTCCAAACCAGCATCCCGATAATCTCGCATATACCGACTACAGTCAGCTAGACGCTTGACTGATACCTGAGGTCATACGGACACCCGCTGCTCATGAAGCGTGACGCGCAGAACAGAAAGAGTGGTTCGGGATCGGGTGTCGTTGTTGGAATATATGGTCCGACCGGCTCACCGTCCAGAACTCGGCAAACAGGCAACCTGGTATTGAGCCTGCCGCCGTGGCGCCCCGCTATTCGTACCGTAGCGCGTCGATGGGATTGAGCCGGGCTGCCTTGTTGGCCGGGTATAGTCCGAAGAACAGCCCGACGGCGATAGAGAATACAAACGCAGCCATTACGGTTTCCGCGGAGATGATAGTGGGCCAGCCCGCAATCGCAGTCGTCACGCGGGCTCCCAGTATCCCGGCTAGAATCCCCAGACAGCCGCCGGCTACACTGAGAGTCACGGCTTCAATCAAAAACTGCATGACAATGTGCCGCCGCTTGGCGCCCACCGCCATCCGCACGCCGATTTCCCTGGTCCGCTCCGTGACCGACACCAAGAGAATGTTCATAATGCCGATCCCACCGACGAGGAGCGACACGGACGCGATGGCAAACAGCATGACCGTCAGCGTCTCGCTCGTGCTTTCCTGAACCTTGCCGATATCCACCTGCGTTCTGATTGTAAAGTCGTCTTCTTGATCGGGCTGCAAGCGATGCCGCGCGCGAATGACGTCACGGATCTGGGCCGCTGCGGGTGCCAAATCCTCCAATCGTTCTGTCGACGCGAATAGGGCGCCGACTGATCCCAAAAACTGTGTGCCGAAGACTTTTCGTTCCGCTGTGCTAAACGGGATAAAAATGATATCGTCCTGGTCGCTCCCTTGGCTTGATTGCCCCTTGGGCGACAGAACGCCGATCACGCGAAACGGCACGTTCTTGATGCGGATGATCGCCCCGACCGGCTCCTCTCCCACGTCGAATAAATTCTCAACGACTGTCTGTCCGACCAATGCCACTCGATCAGCCGTATCCACATCCTGCTGCGTGAACGCCCCCCCGCTGCTGAACGACCAGTCTCGAATCGTCAAGTAGCTCGGCGAGATGCCGTTGACCAGTCCGCTCCAGTTCTTATTGCCATTGATGATCTGCATGGTATCCCGTTTGCCCCAGCCGACTTCGCTCAGCATGGGAATGCGTTTCTTAAGTTCCATGCCGTCCGATATCGTCAATGTCACGGCACCGCCCTGCCCGCCCCGCACCCCACTCGTGGTCATCGAACCAGGCAGCACCATGATGACGTTGGTACCCATGCTAGCCACCCGTTTGGCTACTGCGGCTTTAGCCCCCTCTCCGATACTCACCATCGCGATCACGGCTCCAACCCCGATCACAATCCCTAGCATGGTCAGTCCGGCCCTGAGCCGATTACGGCTCAGAATCCGAATCGCCGTCAACACCGTCAGCAGCACGAACGCCGGCATCAGGCCTCCGGACCAGACAACGGAACAGTCGATTTGGTGTGGCGGTCGGTCAGGATACGGCCATCCTTCATTACAATTTCACGTTCCGCATAGGCGGCAATATCCGTTTCGTGAGTGACGAGAATGATCGTAATGCCCTGCTCTTTATTCAGCTGGTCGAGAATTGCCATGATTTCCCGGCTCGACTCGGTATCAAGATTGCCGGTCGGCTCGTCTGCCAAGAGGAGGGACGGTGCTGTGACCAATGCTCGTGCGATCGCCACACGCTGCTGCTGGCCTCCTGAAAGCTGTGTGGGATAGTGCCCCTCTCGCCCTTGAAGGCCAACACGGCAAAGGGCCTCTGTGGCCAATACCCGCTGCTCCCTCAACGAGACTCCTCGATAAAACAGAGGCAATTGCGCATTTTCCAGCGCGCTGGTGCGTGGGATCAAATTGAAGTTTTGGAACACAAACCCGATCTGTCGATTCCGAATATCAGCCAGTTGATCAGCCCGTAACCCCGCAGCATCGACGTCATTCAACCAATAGCGACCTCTAGTCGGTTGGTCCAAACAACCGAGGATGTTCATCAGGGTCGACTTTCCGGATCCGGACGACCCCATGACGGCGACAAACTCGCCTGATTCAATCGACAAATTCAGCCCTCGAAGGGCCTGCACCTCGACATCTCCAAGGCGATAGATTTTCCAAAGGTCCTCACAACGGATGAGCGCAGCCATCAGCGGGTGACCCTCTTATCCCTGGAAAACACCCTGAGGAGAGACACATACCATAGCGAGCCAAGCCTTACGTGCTTAGCTGTGAATTGCACACGGCTACATCCCACGGCCTGGAGCCGACCGACGCTGGCCACCACCGCTACCAAATCCTGGCGGCAACTCGCCGGATCGCCGTTCCCCCCGTGAAGTCTCAACCCCTATGACCACCATATCGCCGTCGGTCACTGCGCCATCCAGCACTTCCGTTGAAACCCCGTCGGAGATACCCGTATGAACAGCGAACGGCTCCGGCTCTCCAGTGACACCCAACTTCCAGACCGTTCTTGCCTGTCCTCCAGAATTTTCGGAACCGTCTCTTGAATAGCGACCTGCAGCGGCATCGGCTCTGACCGGTTTTCCCCCACTGCTTGCCCCCCCGGCACGTTCACTCTGTGGCGGACTGAATCGCAACGCAGCATTCGGCACTTTCAAGACTTGATCCTTCTGCGCCACAACGATTGAAACATTCGCCGTCATTCCTGGTTTGAGTCGAAGATCTTTGTTGTCCACCGCCACAACCACATTGTACGTCACAACATTTTGCACATTGATCGGCGCCAACCGCACCTGCCGAATGACACCCTCAAACCGCACCCCCGGATAGGCATCCACCGTGAAAGCCGCTTCCTTGCCCTCGGTGATGCCGCCAATATCCGACTCGCTCACATTGGTGTCCACCTGCATTTTCGTGAGGTCAAGCGCGATCAAAAAGAGATTCGGCGTGGCAAAACTGGACGCTACGGTCTGACCCACTTCTACGTTGCGCGCAACGACCACTCCGTCGACCGGCGAACGGATCACGGTATACTTCAATTCCAGTTCGGCGGCATTCAGCACCGCTTCGGCGTGCTTCACCTGCGCCTCACTGACCCGAAGTTGCGCCTCGGCACTTTCGTAATTCGTGAGGGCAACATCCACATCGTTCTGCGAGACAAACTCCTGAGCCACGAGCGATTGCACACGGTCACGCTCCCGTTTGCGCTGCGCAAGATCGGCTTTGGATCGGGCCACGTTTGACCGTGCCATTTCAAGATTCCCGGCTGCTTGATCGCGGCGGGCCTTGAACGGCTCCGGATCGATGGTGGCCACCTTGTCGCCCGCTTTCACCCGCGAATTGAAATCCGCATGAAGGCTCTTGATCATCCCCGAGACTTGGGTGCCGACTTGTACGGAGACCACAGGATTGATCGTTCCGGTCGCGCTCACAACCGACACGACTGAACCACGCTCGATAGCGGCCGTCCGGTATCGAACCGGCGCCTTTCGCTCTCCGTTGAAAAACATGTATCCGCCGATGGCCAGTCCGATGGCAATGACACCGAGGATAATGCCAAGACGTTTCATACCTTCATCCTACAAAATGTCGGGAGCTGACGCTACTTTATCAAGAATGTGCGGTGTGAATCACCCTGTCGCCAGCGGGACCGCCGCCCCGCCTCAATCCAGAAGGAAGCAGAAACAGCGCCGACCATCTTTTCAGGATGACGCCATCCGCACACGCGGCCTGCGCCTGCGGAACTATCTGGCGAGTAGCTGCTCCAGGAAGGCAGTGGAAATGTGGCCTTTTTGGAACTCAGGATCGTTAAAGATCCTGCGATGGAGAGGAATAGTGGTCTTGATCCCTTCAATCACGAATTCATCGAGCGCGCGCCTCATCCGAGCCATGGCTTCTTGGCGATCTCTCCCGTGCGTGATCAACTTTGCGATCATTGAGTCATAATGCGGCACGACCGTGGCGCCGGACTCCATTGCAGAATCGACTCGAACACCGAACCCTCCGGGCGCGCTGTATTTGGTAATCTGCCCGGGCGACGGAGTAAACTTTTCAGGATCCTCGGCGTTGATCCGGCATTCCATGCTATGCCCATTGAGCACGACGTCCTGCTGTCTGATCGAAAGTGGATGACCGGCTGCCAGACGAATTTGTTCCTTAATCAAATCGATGCCGGTTACCATTTCGGTGATGGGGTGCTCAACCTGGATCCGGGTGTTCACCTCCATAAAAAAGAAGTTCCGCTCTTTATCAAGGAGAAACTCCACGGTGCCGACATTTCGATAATGCACAGCTTTGACGGCTTCTACGGCGACCCGTCCAATCTCCCGGCGAAGCTTCTCATCGATGGCTGGAGAGGGAGTTTCTTCGACCAGCTTTTGATGCCGCCGTTGAATCGAGCAGTCGCGTTCACCCAGATGAATGACATGGCCGCGGTGGTCGGCCATGACCTGAACTTCAATATGGCGCGGCTCCAGAAAATACCGTTCGAGATAGACGTTTTCATTGCCGAAGGTCGACTTCGCTTCGGCCTGGGCGGCCTGAAACGCCCGGCCCAAATCTTCAGCCTTGTTCACGACGCGCATGCCGCGGCCTCCGCCTCCGGCCGTCGCTTTGATAATGACGGGAAAGCCGATTTTCTGAGCGGCTTGCATCGCATCCTCTTCGCTCCGCAACTCACCGAGACTGCCGGGAGTCACAGGCAACCCCCGCCTGGAAACGACCTCACGGGCCTTTGCTTTGTCCCCCATCATGGCAATGTTTTCAGAGGTCGGGCCGATGAATTTGACACCGATCGATTCGCAGACTTCAGCAAAGTGGGCGTTCTCGGACAAGAACCCATAGCCGGGATGGATGGCATCCACGCCGGTAACCTCCGCCGCGCTCAAAACATTCGGAATATTGCGGTAGCTCAACGCTGCGTCCGGTGGCCCCACACACACCTTCTCATCGGCGGCGCGCACGTGCAGACTCGCGGCATCAGCCTCCGAATGGATGGCAACGGTCCTGATTCCGAGCTCCTTACAAGCTCGGATGACCCGTAGGGCAATCTCTCCGCGGTTGGCGACCAGAACTTTCTTGAACACGTCGTGACTCCGATACGTCGGCGAGAACCGTCTATTGGACGGGGTTGGGATCGATCAAGAAGAGCGCGTGACCGTACTCGACAGGCTTGGTGCTCTCGGCCAGAATCTTGACGATGCGGCCGTCCGTTTCAGACTCAATTTCATTCATCAGTTTCATCGCTTCAACGATGCACAGGACTTGGCCTTTTTTGACAATATCGCCCTCTTCAACATAGGGATCGGCATCCGGAGAAGGCGAACGATAGAACGTCCCGACGATGGGGGAAGTAATTGTCACCATGCCGGTCGTGTCTTCGGCCGGAGGACCGGAAGCATTCGTGGGATGGACGCTTGGCTGAGAAATATTGGGGACAGTCTCTTGCACCGAAGCCGAGACGGACTTGATGCCGATCTCATGGCGGACTCGGATACGCACCCCTTGGCGCTCTAATTCCAACTCGGTCAAGTTGTTCCGGCGAAGCAAATCAATGAGATCTTGGATCTGCTTGGTTTGGCCACTCGTGAGCAATGCGTCCTGCCCCTGCCCAGGCCCACCCGGCATGGACGGCAAAATGATCGGTCGCGGTTTCTTCTTCGGTATAGACCGTCGGCGCGCGCTCACCGGACCCGCTCCACATACGACCTGGTACGAGTATCGATCTTGATCACAGTGCCGACTTCCAAATACAGAGGGACTTTGATCGACGCTCCGGTTTCGACAATCACAGGCTTGGTCCCGCCGGATGCGGTATCGCCTCGAACTCCAGGCTCCCCATCGACGACCTTCAGCTCAATGAAATTTGGCAGTTCGACATCGATCGGCCGGTGTTCATAGACCAGGATCTTGACGACCATATTTTCTTTTAAGAGATCCGCATTGTCTCCGAGCGTGCTCTTCTCGAATGAAAGCTGTTCATAGGATTCCGTGTCCATAAACGTAAACAACTCGCCGGTGGCATAGAGAAACTGCATGTCGCGCTCTTCCAAATCAGGCTCGTCAAACCGTTCCCCGGACCGAAAGGTTCGATCCAGCACATTCCCCGACAGATAACTTTTCAGCTTGGTACGCACGAATGCGCCGCCCTTTCCCGGCTTCACATGCTGAAATTCCACGATATAGAACGGCTCGCCTTCCACCATGAGCCGAACCCCATTTCGAAAATCAACGGTCGAAATCACTCCGTGCTCCCTTCAATCAGAACAATGAACCATGGCCCAAAGGTCAATGGCTGCGCGTCTCGGCTCCACGACTCAATCCCGCTCCTGAGACAGGCGTGGATCCGTGCGAAGACAAATGTTCATGCAGCCCCCGTAGCGCCAAGAGATAGCCAATCGGGCCGAATCCTGAGATCTGGCCCAGCGCCACCCCTGAAACATAAGAATGCCTGCGAAACTCTTCCCGCCGGTGAATATTGGACAGATGTACTTCGATCGCCGGGATCTCGACAGCCGACAGTGCATCCCTCACCGCAATACTGGTATGCGTGTATGCCGCAGGATTAATGATGATCCCGTGATAGTTGCCGCGCGCTTCCTGAATCCACGTCACCAACTCACCTTCATGATTCGACTGGCGGATCTCCAGTTCCACTCCCAGTTCGCTGCCGAGTTTCGACAACAACGCGTCGATCTCAGCAAGCGTGGTGGTCCCATACACAGACTCTTCACGATTCCCCAGCAAATTGAGGTTGGGCCCGTGCAGGACGAGTATTCTCAGCATTGGACGTACCAGCCGCCTCCTGATCAAACGAGACCTAGCACTTCGGCATGGAATGAGGGCGGTATTCTAGCAGTCCCACCCGGGATGGTCAAACCATTGAACTATCTGGGAAGTTATGGATTGTTATTCGTCGAAGCAGTACGATCGCGCCGGCGACCCCGAATCAAGCTCAGCCACTGTTCAAGCTGGATCACCGTGGCGCTCTTCTGCTCAGGAGTGATCGTGGCGCGGTCGGTCGCGGCCTCTGGACGGTCTCGTTGCATGATGTCGACATATCGCGGCTCTTCTACCTTTTCCATCGTCACGGCAGATTCCGAAGCCGGTTGAGAAGCCGGTTGAACGGACTCGATCACCGGCTGTGGCGGAGCAAGTTCTGCTGATGCGGGAACAGCCAGCGCCTCAAGCGTGGCACGCAGCGACAGGACTTCCACATCCTGGGGATTTGCCGCCAAAATGACCCCGCACGACCGCAAACCTGCCTCCTTCACCCCCTGAGACATATAGATCTTTGCCAGTATTCTGTGCGCGCGAAAGTTCTCCGGGCTTAATTTTATCGCCTCTTCCAATATCGCGATGGCCTTGGCCGGCTGGTTCAGCTGCTCATACACTCGACCTAACGCAACCATCGCAATAATGAAATTCGGCGAGGCTTTCAATCCGTCTTCAAGGACTCCCGCTGCTTCATCCCACATCCCGGCTTTTCCGTATTCCTCAGCCAGCGGAATGAACGCCTTCGATCCCGGATCCATGGCGACAGCCAAAGCCAACCGGTCGATCTCAGCGGCGTTTCCAGCCTTATTGGATCCTGACCCCATCGTGAATCCTACTCCACCCCTATAGACGATGTGCGGCATGTTACTGGTAAATCCCGCACTTCAGTCAGAATATGGTCCGCCAGGCGGCGTTTGGACATGAGCCCGAATTCTTTCCGCCGGCCGCCACGCGAAAGAACGACGGCGGCATTGTCGTCGCTGCCGAATCCGCCGCCTTCTTTCGTCACATCGTTCGCGACGATGGCATCAAGTCCTTTCCCGACAAGCTTCGCCATGGCATGCGAAACCACATCCTCAGTCTCTGCAGCAAACCCTACGAGAAGTTGAGTGGTTCGCTTCGCGGACAACATCGCGAGAATATCGGGCGCCACTTCAAGGTCGAGAGTCAACGACATTCGGCCTTGCTTCTTCATTTTCTGAACCGCTTGCTCCCGAGGCCGAAAATCCGCGACAGCGGCTGCCATCACCACCACCGTAGCCCAGGCAAAATGACGACAGAGACTGTCGGCCATTTCCTGCGCCGATGTGACACACACCACTTCGACACCGGCCGGTGGCACAAGAGCCGTCGGCCCGGTGACCAGCACGACTTCAGCACCCCGGTCACGAGCCGCTTCTGCAATCGCATAACCCATCTTGCCCGACGAACGATTGGAAATGAACCGAACAGGATCAATCGCCTCCTGAGTGGGTCCCGCGGATACCAACACCCGCTGCCCCAACCAATCGGCCTGCGGAATCAGCAACGCTTCCACTGCTTCCACGATCCTCGGCTCAGCAGCCAGTCTCCCTTGCGCCACTTGCCCGGACGCCAGCGGCCCTTCTTCAGGGTCAAGCACCACGACACCACGAGCGCGAAGCATCCGCACATGCTCGACCACAGTGGGATGTTCCCACATGCCACCGTCCATAGCCGGAGCAATGATCAGCGGGCACTGGGCCGTGAGCAGCATCGTCGAAAGGACATCATCCGCCAATCCGACGGCCGCCTTGGCCAGGAAATTCGCCGTCGCCGGCGCAATGATGACGGCATGGGCGCCTTCAGGGACTGTCAGATGCCGCATCTCTTCACGGGCTTCGAAAAGACCGGTCGTGACTTGCTCCCCGGACAGCACTTCGAAGGTCAGCGGTGCCACGAACTTAGTTGCGCTCTCCGTCATCACTACGGAAACAGATGCACCTCGACACTTCAGTGCCCGCAGCAAACTCACCGCCTTATACGCGGCAATACTCCCGGTGACGCCCAGCACCAGGCGCCTCCCCCGCAATATTGCCGGTGATTGATCCAGACCCAAGAGGTTCTCCTCGCACTATTCTTCGGCTGGAGCCGCTTGTGGCTTAGCCGTATCGTCCACGTACACGCTGAGCTCTTTCTTGATCTCCTTCGCATCCTCTCCCGTCATCATCGCCATGCGCTCGGTTTCACCTTCTTTCCCGCGCTTCGCTTCTTTCATCGCATCACGAGCTTCTTTCCCGGTCAGATATGGAATCTTTCCGCGCAGTACTTCGTCGAGCGCGGCGGTCGTTTCTTTGGTGAAACGAGAAGGCCCGGTCGGTTTGGCCCCCTGGGCCAGGTGTTTGGCCCGTTGCGAGGCGACGATCACCAGCCGGTGACGGGAATCGAATTCGTTCGGCGTGTACTGCGGCAATAGACTCAGCATATCGATCATGATGGTGCGCTCCTGCTATTGGTGGTTATGTAGTCCGATTACTCTGCTGGGTATCTCTCTCGATAATAAAGTTCTGTTCAAACCAGTTCATGTCGAGCCGTTTGGTCTTGAGCCGTTCCGCAAGAAAGATACTTTGCAGCTCGCGAAGCGACTGCGCAAGGTCGTCATTACGGACGATGTAGTAGTATTCGCGAAAGCTCCAGACTTCTTCTTTGACCCGCTGCAGCCGACGAACGATTTCTTCCTGTGAGTCCGACGCGCGTCCTTGAAGCCGTGCCCGCAACGTATCCAGAGACGGTGGCAGTATAAAAATGTAGACCCCATCCTCAAACTTCTTCTTAATCTGAAGCGCGCCTTGCACGTCAATTTCCAACAAGACGTTTATGCCTTGTTCCATCTTGTCCATCAAGGCTTTCCGTGGAGTACCATACCAATTCCCATATACATGGGCATACTCCAGGAACTCATTGCGCGCAACCATGTCTTGAAACACATTTTCATCGACAAAGTAGTACTCGCGTCCACCTTCCTCACCGGTGCGCGGTTTTCTGGTGGTGTAGGACACGGAATGCCAAAGTCCCGGAATAGAGGCAGACAACTGTTTACAGAGAGTTGTTTTTCCAGCTCCCGACGGAGCCGAAATGATGAAGAGGATCCCCCTCCGCTCATGCGACTGACGCCCCTCTGCAGGGTCCGGTGAAAGCTCGGTTACTGACTTGGCGATAGTCATTCCACGTTCTGTACCTGTTCTCGGATCCGTTCGAGTTCGGCCTTCATCTGCACGACTGCTGCGGCGATTGTAGCATCGCTGGCCTTAGATCCAATGGTATTAATCTCCCGTCCCATTTCCTGGATGAGAAAATCCAGTGTCTTTCCAGCTGGTTGAGCGCTATGCACTGTTTGATGAAACTGTACCATATGCGCATCCAATCTGACCAATTCTTCCGTAATGTCTCCCCGGTCGGCATAGACGGCCAGTTCCTGATGAAGTCTGGGGATATCGGGTATCTCGCCGTTCAATAGTTTCTTCACCCGTTCTGTCATCCGAACGAACGACTCTTGCGACACAAATGGCGCCCGTACCGCAACCTGCTGTTTCAACGCTCCGATCGTCTTCAGGCGGCTCAGGAGATCCTGGGCGAGGTGTGCCCCTTCTTTCTTGCGCATCCCGGAAAGATCGCGCAATGCTTGAAGGCCAAGTTTTTCAACTAGTTTCGCGAGCTTCGGATCATCGACCGGCTGATCAGAAAGGACGATGATATCGCGAAAGCCCGCCATGATCCCGATGTCGATGGAACCCTTAAGCTTGAGTGTCCGTTGCAGGGTGCGGAGGGTTTGATAGTACTGTTTCGCCAATGCAGCGTCAAGCTGCGGGGACCGTGCGCTGCCCCGCCCGCCTTGCAGTGATACCGTCATCTCGACACGTCCCCTGGAGCAATATTCCTGCACCGCCTTCTTGAACAACTCTTCGAGGCTTCCCATCAGCCTCGGCAGACGGATCGAGGCTTCCAGAAACCGATGGTTTACAGAACGAACCTCGATAGTCACTGTCCCATCGAGCCAGGCGCCCTGCCGCCGGCCGAATCCTGTCATGCTTGTGATCATCGCGGATGTTTTCCTTTCCAATGACACACGTCATACAACACGCAGTTCTCGCATTTCGGGGAACGTGCCAGGCAGACATACCGGCCATGGAGCAGGAGACGTTGCGCCAAGCCGGTCCACTGGTTCCGGGAAAAGGCCTGTTGCAGATCCCGCTCGATACGCTCGGGGTCGTCGGATTTCGTCAGATTCAATCGATTGGCTACCCGCTTCACATGGGTATCGACGACGACGGCCGGCTGATTGAAGGCTGTGCCCAGCATGACATTGGCTGTTTTGCGCCCGACTCCGGGCAGTGAGGTCAGTTCTTCCATCGTCGCCGGGACCTGGCCACAAAATCGCTCGCTGAGCATTCTCCCGCATCCGATCAAATGTTTGGCTTTGCTCTTATAGAAACCGGTCGGTTTGATCAGCGCCTCCAGCTCTGCCGGCTTGGCCTGTGCGATCTCGATTGGGGTCCGAAATCGCGCAAACAGAGCCGGCGTCACTTGATTCACCCGCCGGTCGGTGCATTGCGCAGAAAGAATCGTCGCAGCAAGCAATTCCCATGGAGAGCGATGCGTCAACTCCATCATGGCATCCGCCATGGTGCTGAACAGAATCTTCGCGATTCTGGACGGCCTATCGGCAGCCTGTACGGTGCGTGATGTTCGAGACGTCATTGCGGCGGAACGATTGTGCAGCGGTTTATGGACGAGATGCAAGTACGATCGGCTCGTCTTGTACCTGCGGGACAGTAACCGGCGCACGCCCTGCCATCAACGACTGGACATGCGTGTCCAGCTCAGCCAGAAGCGGACGGAGCGTGTCCGGCTGGAGAGCGGAAATCCCGACCGCGTGATACCTGCGGCAGAGCGGCTCGATGTGATGCGCCGGCAAACGATCACATTTATTGAAGACGAGCATGCGCGGAATCGCATCCAGATCGAGTTCCTGCAAAATGGAAATGACGGCCGTAATTTGCACATCAATATCAGCCGCGCCGGCATCGACGATGTGCAGCAGCAGATCAGCCTCACGTAACTCCTCCAGAGTCGTACGAAAGGCTCCCACCAGTTCCTTGGGGAGATCGCGGATAAATCCGACGGTATCGGTGATAATAACTTCACGGTCCTGGGGGAAACGGAGCTTGCGGCTGGTGGTGTCCAAGGTCTCAAACACACGACTTTCTGCGGACACATGGCTGTCGGTCAACACATTCAACAGCGTGGACTTCCCGGCGTTGGTGTAGCCCACGAGCGAGACAACCGGCAAACCACGGCGCCCGCGTCGGGCCCTGCGCTGGTCCTGATGCCGGGCAAAGTGTTCGATCTCATGCTCGAGACGTGTAATGCGGTCACGAATGCGCCGCCGGTCGGTCTCCAGCTTCGTTTCGCCTGGCCCTCTCGTCCCAATACCGCCGCCAAGCCGTGAAAGCTGTGCTCCTTTTCCTGAAAGCCTGGGGAGCAAATACCGCAATTGCGCCAACTCGACCTGTATCTTTCCTTCGCGGCTATGCGCCCGTCTGGAAAAAATATCGAGAATGAGCTGGGTGCGGTCGATCACCTTGATGTCCGTCATTTCCGAGATCGCACGTGATTGGGCCGGTGAGAGCGTCTGATCAAAAATCACCATGTCGGCCCCTTTATGGAGCGTTTGGATGAGCACATCTTTCAATTTTCCGCTTCCCAACAAATACCGTTGATGACCGTCTGCCGTCCGCTGCGCAACCCGATCGATAACAGTCACCTCGGCTGAACTGGCAAGCTCGGCCAGCTCAACCAATCGTTCCTCCTGCTCGGCACGTCCCTGCGAAGATGCGCTGACGAGGATCGCCGATTCGGCGCCGTCCTTGACCGCCTGATGGCGACGCGCCGACTGAACCTCTGCCTCTAATTCTTCGATAAATCGGTCGAACGGCAGCGAACACTGGAAAAATGGAATGGCCTTGAGGATTTCACAGAGCCGGCCTGTCCTATCCGGCGGGAGAAGATGCGCCAGGTAGAGCATGCCAGGATTTCCATCCGGCGACACAGACAGGGTGCCGATCAAATCCAGCCGAAGATAGGCCAAGTCCGTCAAGGACTCCTGGCTCAATGGCTGATCGTGCAGTTGTGTTCTGATCAACCGCAATCCCCGCAACGAACGTGGGCCTGCGCGAAACTTTGCCGCCGTCATAGGGGATAACAGCAGATCCGTTCCCACAATAATCTCTTGAATCAGACCTCGGCGCGTCACAAGAACGGCAAGGGGGCGGCGAATATCGAGCGTGAGCTGACACATCGTCTTCGCCAATTCGGGTGTGAGAACTTTGTCCTGCGGCACGCGCCGGCGATACAATCGCTCAATTGCTGCAACCTGGCTTGGACGAAGGCCTGTGACGTGGCCGCAGATTTCAGGAATGGGTGATCTCCTCGCGCAGAGCAGGTCTTGGGAGGGGCTCGACCTGAAGGGATGGTTGAATATCAAACTCGCGGATTGAACCGGGATCACTCATGAGGACATGCCGGCCGGCCGAAGCAATCATCGCGGCATTATCCGTACAATACGCCATAGGCGGGACAGCCAGACGGAACCCATTGCGTTCAGCCGATTCATGGAGCAGGCCACGCAGCCGGGAATTAGCCGACACTCCACCGACGACGGCGAGCGCTGACAATTTCTCTTGAGCAAGAGCAGCAAGGGCTTTTGACGCTAGCACCTGTACAATAGCTTCCTGATAACCTGCGGCTAAATCAGCAGTCTGTCGAACTCGCTCTCCAGCGTCCATATCACGGAGTTTGTACAGTAACGACGTTTTGAGTCCGCTGAAACTGAATTCCAAACTGCTCTTCCGCCGGTGGAAACGTGGGAAGCGGATGGCCTCACGATTGCCCTGCCGAGCGAGCCGGTCGATCGCGGGCCCTCCAGGAAACTCCAAGCCCAACATCTGCGCGCCCTTGTCGAATGCCTCTCCGGCAGCATCGTCCCTCGTACAGCCAAGCAACGCACAGCTTCCATCCGGCTCACGCCGGTATAAATGGGTGTGCCCGCCAGAAACGACCAACACGATACAGGGCAATGGGAATGCCGGATCAGCCAACCAGGCGGACGCAATGTGACCTTCCAGATGGTTGACCCCGACCAAAGGGATGCCAAGTCCATAACTCATCGCCTTGGCATAGTTAACTCCAACCAACAGCGCGCCGGCTAAGCCAGGCCCTCGTGTGACAGCAATGGCACCCAGATCCTTCTTCGTGAGACGCGCCTGTGACAATGCATCGGCTACCACCGTATCGATCATCCCGATATGAGCACGCGCCGCCAGTTCAGGCACCACACCACCAAATTTCGCATGAACGGCTGTTTGAGAGGATATGACATTCGAGAGCACTAACCCATCGCGGTCAATCACCGCGGCCGCTGTCTCATCGCAGGAAGATTCGACTCCAAGAATTGGGCGTGGTTGCCACCTGGCATCGACTCGAGACGCAGCTTGATCAGTGTGGAACATACGCTACGATGGATGAGCAAAGTCGGAGAGGAAATAACACGACCCCTGCGGCTGACCGCCGCAGGGGTCGTCGGCATTTGTACCGTGAAATGACGCCGTAATGACCATGTGCGGGGCTATACTCCGGCCATCGCCTCCTGTTCAATGAACGCCGGTGCGCCGTCGCGGAGCACCACCTTGACCTTTCGGCATTCTTTGAAGCGGCCACGGATGAGCTCATCGGAAAGCGGATCTCCGATGGCACGCTGGATTGCCCTGCGCATCGGTCTGGCGCCATACAACGGTTCATATCCTTCTTTGATAAGCCACTGTTTGACCGCGTCGTCCACTTCGATTTCGACCCCCTTCTCCAACAGACGAAGGTTCAGCTCGCGAATCAGAATATCGAGAATGTGGTAGAGCTGCTCTTTTTCCAGCTGATGGAAAATGACGACTTCATCGATCCGGTTCAAGAATTCCGGGCTGAAGGATTTACGCAACTCACCGATGACTTCTTCCTTCTTGTGGCGCGCAGCCTCCCCCTCAGTGCTCTGGAAGCCAAGGGAGACACCCTTCTGGATATTCTTGGTGCCGATATTGGACGTCATGATCACAACGGTATTCTTGAAATCAATCTTTCGGCCCAGGCTGTCTGTCAAAACACCATCGTCCAGGACTTGAAGCAACACGTTGAACACATCGGGATGCGCCTTTTCAATTTCGTCGAACAGAACGACCGAATAGGGCCGTCGGCGAACTTTCTCGGTCAACTGCCCACCTTCCTCATACCCGACATAGCCCGGAGGCGCGCCGAAGAGCCTTGAACTGGTGAATTTCTCTTGGTACTCGGACATATCGACACGGATCAACGCATCCTCGCTATTAAAAAGGAACTCTGCCAATGTTCTAGCAAGTTCCGTTTTCCCGACGCCTGTCGGCCCCATGAAAATGAAGGAGCCAATCGGCTTCCGGGCTTCCTTCAATCCGGCGCGCGAACGACGAATGGCTCGTGCAACCGCCGAAATCGCCTCATTCTGGCCGATCACCCGCTTGTGCAGGAACTCTTCCATCCGGAGCAGCTTATTGGACTCTTCTTCCTCAAGTTTGAAGAGCGGAATACCGGTCATCTTGGAGACTACATACGCCACGTCTTCTTTGCCGATCACCGGTTTGTTTTTCTCCTGGCTCTTTTTCCATTCCCGCTTGGATTCGTCCAGTAGCTTGCGCAGCCGTTCTTCTTCTTCGCGATGCCGCACCGCCTCTTCGAAGTTTTGCATCGAAATCGACAGTTCTTTTTCGCGCGACACTTTCTTCAGTTCCTGCTCCATCCCCTTCAACTCCGACGGAAGCGCATAGGTCTGGAGTTTTGCTCGCGAGCCGGTTTCATCGATCAAATCGATCGCTTTGTCAGGCAGAAACCGGTCGGTGATATACCGATCCGACAACTTAACGGCTTCAACGATGGCCTCTTCCGTGATTTCAACCCCGTGATGCTCTTCGTAGCGATCCCGCAGCCCCTGTATGATCATGACGGTTTCGTCGAGGCTGGGAGGCTGGACATGAATCGGCTGGAAGCGTCGTTTTAACGCGCCGTCCTTTTCAATGTGCTTCCGGTATTCGTCCAACGTAGTGGCCCCGATGCATTGAATCTCTCCACGCGACAGTGCCGGCTTCAGCATGTTCGACGCATCGATGGAGCCTTCTGCAGCCCCGGCACCGACCAGCGTGTGCAACTCATCGATGAAGATAATGATATTGCCCGCCTGCACGATTTCCTTCATGACGACTTTGAGCCGTTCCTCGAATTGGCCCCGATACTTGGTGCCTGCCACAAGCGAACCGAGGTCCAGCGCGATGACGCGGCGGGATAACAGGTTATCCGGCACCTCCGACTGAACGATCCGTTGCGCGAGTCCCTCGACTATGGCTGTTTTCCCGACACCGGATTCTCCAATAAGAACAGGATTGTTCTTGCTTCTCCGGCTGAGAATCTGAAGCACGCGCTCAATCTCATCGGCTCTGCCGATCACCGGGTCCAACTGGCCTTCCTGTGCGAGTTGGGTCAAGTCACGGCCGAACTCGTCCAATGCGGGCGTGTTGCTCTTCCGGTCGCGCTCGCGCGGAGCAGACTTTCGCAGAAAGGTCACAGTCAATTGTCTTGCCGTCAATAGGTTCGCGCCCAAGCTGCGCAAGATCTTCCCGCCGATACCCTCTTCCTCCCGAAGCAGACCCAATAGCAGATGTTCGCTGCCAATATGGTTGTGTCCAAGAAGACGGGCTTCCTCGACACCGTATTCAATCACTTTCTTCACGCGCGGGCTGAACGGGATTTCACCGAACGTCATCGTCGTTCCGCCACCCGGAAGATTACGCTCGATTTCCAAGCGGATCTGCTCCGTTGAAAGTCCCATTTTCTTCAAAATCATGAGGGCGATGCCGTCAGACTCACGGAGAATCGCCAAGACGAGGTGCTCCGTCCCGAGATAATCGTTCTGGTGCCGCTCGGCTTCCTCGCGCGCGAGGATGATGATCTTTCGACCTTTGTCCGTGAATCGTTCGAACATCCTGCCTCCTCCTGATGGATACCGGCTGTGAGATTTCCGTGTTCGTGCGAAACCTATCGAAAAACTTGGCCTAAGTTTAACCAGAGCATTTCATAGAGTCAAGATTGCGAGGGAAACCGGCAGAGTCATTCCGCCGAACCCACGAATCGCACCTGTGGTCAGACACACGCGATAGGGCCGTTGGGCTCGTTGACATGAAAAGAACCGTCCCGATAGAATCGCGCACTCCCTGTCTGATAGATCATTGAATGCCATATCCATGAAAAGCAAAAGCGTCGGAATTCTGACAAAGCCAAAATTTCCCGAGGTCAAACCTACTCTGCAGGGAGTAGTGACCTGGCTCAGAGATCGGCACATCACGGTCCTGCTCGATACGACGTCTGCCTCGCTGCTGAGCGAACAGGGCGGAATTCAAAAGACCCAATTGGCCATCCAATCTGACGTCCTGCTGATCCTAGGCGGTGATGGAACTATTCTCAATGCAGCACGGCTGGCCGCAGAACGAAGCATTCCCATATTGGGCGTGAATATGGGCGGCCTCGGATTCCTGACCGAAGTACGCCTTGATAATCTCTACGCCTCGCTCGATCGGGTCTTCGCCAATGATTTCACCCTCGATGAACGGCTGATGTTGCAGACGCATGTCCATCGGCACGGAGAGACAGTGGCCCGTGGCATCGTGCTCAATGATGTCGTGATCAGTAAAGGCACTCTGGCCCGCATGATTGAATTGAAGATCGCTATTCAGGGCCAGTTCGTGACAAACCTGCGAGCGGACGGCCTGATCGTTGCGACGCCAACCGGCTCCACCGCCTACTCAATGTCGGCCGGAGGACCCATCATTAATCCCGCTGTACAATCATTGATCCTGACGCCGATCAGCCCCCACACGCTGACTCATCGTCCGCTGATCGTCCCCGGCAATGCTGAAATCGAGGTCACCTTGACCAGCAAAGATGAAGGAGCGATGGCCACGCTCGACGGACAAGTCGGCATTGCCATGACACAGGGAGATACGGCAGTCATTCAGGCCTCGGAACACCGAACCAAGCTGATCCGGTTTCCGGAAAGCCATTACTACGAAGTATTGCGTGAAAAATTGAAGTGGGGAGACGGATGATGGAGCCGGAAAATCCGGCATCCGCTGTCTTTGGACAACCTACCGGAAAACCCTGGTGCCCACACCTTCGTGGGTTCCGCGCACTACACGTCGGCACAACCAGAACAGGCTGTCGGCCGAATCTTTCAGCACTCTGCTAGGCTTTCCCCCGTTCGATCAGCGAAACCATCTCCTGATTGCTCGCATATTTGAATTCTCCGATACAATCAGAAGTTCCCTGGTGCGCTTTTTCCGCCCCCTCCAGCGCTCGAAGCCCCTTCACATCGATCGGATGGCTTTTGCGACCTTTCAACACCGTAGTCAAGCGATTCAGCACGTCTGTGACCTGAGCACTTGAGTTCTTTGATGCAAGGTAGCGCTCCACGACCTCCGCACACCAATCTCCGTCTCGCTTTGCCACACCAACGAGGCCTTCGCTTGCTTTTCTCGCCCATCCCGCAAGAAAGACGCCTTCAATCACTTTTCCTGCTTTCTCATCATAGGCCTGAAACAACGAATCATCCGGATCGTTCCCGGACCTATTCGGGTTGGTGACGAACATCCCACCCTTGTAGGGAAGTCCGACGGTTTCATCGACCTTGTCGCCTACGGCAAACACCACGGAATCGCAGGGAAACTCATAATACTGTTTCAGGCCGACCGCCACTGTATCCTCACCCTTGGGATCCAGCCGATTATCTTCCATCTCAAGCCCACGCACTCGATTGTTGGCGTCGACTAGAATGCGCTTCGGCGAGGCCAAGAATTTGAATCCCATCTTGGTGTCGCTGACCTTCTGTTCGCACTTGGTAAACTCGTCCGTTAAACCCTTAAATACCTCTTCCGCCTTCTGCCCCACGGCGGCCATCCGATCCTTGATCCGATCGAATTCTTTCTTGATGCCGTCGATGTCCATATTGGCACAGACGGCGCGAATCTCTTTGGGATTGTACTTGCGTTCGACCGGCCCTCGTCGAACGATCGCTGTAACCCGTTCCACCTTTTTATAGCGGGTCAGCCAATGCGCAATATCGACCATGACGTCGCCGGCCCCGATCACCGCGACATGGTTGCCCATTTCGAACGGCCGATCTCCAAACCCCGGCAACCGATTGAAGTGATACACGACGTCTTTGGCATGGTAGACCCCTTGGGCGGAATCTCCTTCAACGCCGATGGCTTTGGTACCTTGCGCGCCGATCGTAAACACGACAGCGCCGGCGCCCATTTCGCGCACGTCTTCAACCGTGAGATCCTTGCCGTTCCCGACCGATACATTGCCGAAATAATGAACATTCGGCTGTTCCAGCAACTCCCAATATTGTTTCTTTAGCCCGCCGCGGAGCTTGAGTTTGGCAGGGAAAATTCCATACTCCGCCAATCCGCCGAATTTGATATCCCGATTCAGAATGATCACGTGATGGCCGGCCTTCGCCATGCTCCCCGCAACCGCCATCCCAGCTGGCCCCGCGCCGACAACAATGACAACATGCGATTGTGCGATGCTCATGCGTTATCCCTTACAAGAAGTTGTAGAAAACCCCTAAGTTTTGCGAAAGTTAGCACAGCCATTTATCAGCTGTCAAAACCTACCGGACGACTGCGGGAAGATCTCATGGCCCGTCTCCTGCTTGCCACGCTGCCGGTGGTCAACTACAATGGCGCGCATTGTAGTTCACTTGTGTGCCATTGGCTCCTTCCTCATGCCCTTTGATTCCTTATCAGCCGAGCCTATGCGCCCTACTGTTCGCTATTATCCGATCACCCATGCATCCGAGTTATCGGCCATACGAGAATTGGGACCAGATGAAGCCTATGTGACGCTGAACTTTGAGATAGCTGAGGCCATGATCTCTCGAGGAGTCGACAGCGCCCGCATCGCGATCAGCCAACTCAACACCTCCGACGAACACTATCCTGGCTATGTCCAGGCCGCACCGAATAAGCAACTCGTACCCCTCGTCCCGTTTCATTTTGACCGTTCCGTGCTCATTGTCCTGCCCACCTATAATGAACGGAACAATCTCGAAGCCTTAATCCGAGCGATTGGACAGTATCTAATCGCGGATATCCTGGTCGTGGATGACAATTCGCCTGACGGCACAGGACAATTGGCCGATGAACTGAGCGGGCAACTGAAGCATGTGCATGTGCTGCACCGGGCCAAGAAGGAAGGGCTGGGACCAGCCTATGTGGCCGGCTTCCAATGGGCACTTGAGCGGAATTATCGGCTTATCGTTGAAATGGACTGCGACTTCAGCCACGCGCCTTGGGATATCCCGAGAATGATCCAGGCAAGCACCACTGCAGACTTAGTCATCGGGAGCCGATACATACCCGGCGGAGGCACACAAGACTGGAACATGCAGAGACGCCTGGTCTCACGGCTCGGGAATGCCTATGTCAGTATCTTTCTCGGCTCACGCATTCACGATTGGACGGGAGGGTTTCGCTGCTTCCGCCAGGAGCTCCTCGCTGACATGGATCTCGCACGCGTCAAAGCGAAAGGGTATGTATTTCAAGTCGAGATGGCCTGGCAGGCTCTCCAACTTGGCGCGGCCATCTCCGAGATCCCAATCCGGTTCCGCGACCGGCTTGCGGGTCAGAGCAAACTCGGCTGGCCTACGATTGTCGAAGCCATTACTGAAGTACCGCGTATGTATTTTCGAAAGCCTCCTTCGAGGTAAGCCCTTCATGAAGTCCCCGGAGGCCGGTCCGATAATTCCCTAAAATACACTCGAGGGCAATGACACCGGCGTCCGCTCCTGCGTAGTAACCTTACTGAGATCAATAACCAGCTCGTCTTTCGAATTGGCTAATAGGTTGTCCAAGACACTGCTCTGCTGTGGAATGACTGCGTCGGCCGGCTCAAAAAAAAGATCGAATCCCTTCGCCACAGTCGGCCTCATCGGATAACGCCGATCGTAGATCATGCCATAGGTGGGAATCCCGTAGATAATCCGCCAATTCCCCAACAGAAGATGCAGCTCTGTTCCTTGTATGTAAAGCCCACCCGATGTGATTGTCCGCCTTGCAAATGTGAGCGGCTCACTCAAATAAAACGTGACGCGTTCATTGTACTGCGCCAGCGCCAGCGCGTCAGCCATCTCCGCCGACAGCAACGTCACCTCGTTATCATTGAACACCAGCTCCAGCGGCGCCTCTCCTTGGATCCATCGCAGTGGGGCAACCCGATGCTCCTGAACCTTCAGGCCCGATAAAATAGTCCGGAGCACTCCCTTGCTCACCGTCGCAGGGTGTGAAAAATGGCTTTGCGGCCATTCTGGCAAGACCTTCCTGTCCTCCTCCAACCGCACATAGTTCACCGGATCTTCATACACGATTCGTGACGGGACATGGGGAATTGCACAACCGGACATGCTGAGTACGGGATACAGAGTAAGCGCTAGAGCGATGGTCCCTGCCCTTCGCCACGGTCGCCTCATTTCCAGCTTGCGACTCATCTCTTCACCCCTGACCTCTTACCATTCACCCCTCACTGATCGTGACTGTCATTTCCACACGCTCCAACGGATTATCCCGTCCGTCCCGCTTCATCCCGACCACTGTGTCTGCCACCTCCATGCCGCTGATAACCTCGCCAAAGACGGTGTACTGCCAATCCAAAAAGTTAGCATCAGCCACGCAGATAAAAAATTGTGAGCCGGCACTGTCAGGATCATTACTCCTGGCCATCGATACGATACCGCGCTTATGGGGTTTGCTGTTGAACTCGGCCTTGACCTTGTGGCCAGGCCCGCCCATTCCATGCATTGATCGATCGGGGTTCTTGCTGTTGGGATCACCGCCCTGGATCATGAATCCGGGAATGACGCGATGGAAGGTTGTGCCATTATAAAAACCGTCTTTCGACAGTTTGACGAAATTAGCGACATGGCCAGGCGCTACATCGGGGAAGAATCTGATGACCATGTCACCAACCGCCGCTCCTTTGCTCGTCACTGTGATTCTCGCCTGGGTTTTTTCAGTAGCCTCTGTCATGACCTCTATCCTTTCGCTTTTCATTCGTTATCGAAACAGGAACGGCGGAGGCGCCATCCCGACATCGAGCCCTTGATTGACCGCCGTCCACGTCAGCCCATCGTCGCTGCGAAACACTCCCTCGCTTGTCCCCGCATAAAGACCGCCGCCGCCGACGCTAATCAGCGACTGGACCGATAAACTCGTCAACCCCTTGTTCACGGGAATCCATTGTTTCCCCTTGTCGGATGTCTTAAAGACACCATTCCCTGTGGCCACAATCACGCCCTGATCCAACAGCACAATCCCACGGATGGAATCGTTAGGCAACGCCCGGCTGATCGAACGCCACGTCAGCCCGCCGTCGGCGCTCCGAAACACCCCGCCATCAAAGGTGCCGGCCAGGATGCCCTGATCCTGATCGATGACAAGCACGCGAATGAAATTTTCGATCATGCCTTCATGATTCTTCAAGCCATGCTGCATGCGCGACCAACCGGACGAATGACGTTTAAACCGTAAAACGCCTTTACCTGATGTTCCTGCGTAGAGAGTGCCGTCCGTGGATCGGGCCAACGCATGGACCAGTACGTCGTCCAACCCGGTGGTGACGACTGACCATCGATCCTCAGGTTCATTCAGCCGATACACACCGTCGCTCGTCCCTGCATAGAGTCCATCCTCAGCTGCCATCAACGCCTTGACTTCAAGCCGCTTTAAACCGGCATTCACCGACTGCCAGCTCTTTCCATCGTCATGTGAACGGAAGACCCCACCCCTGAATGTCCCGGCATAGACCGCCCCATCTCTCGCAACCGTCAAGCTCAAGATGAAAGGATCCGTCACGCCGCCTCCTACCGGAACCCATGTTGAGCCTTTGTCTGCCGTGCGGAAAATTCCGTGGCCAAAGGAGCCGGCATAGACCGCGCCGCTCCCCGTCACCACGAGCGCCTGAACACTGGCAGCCGACTGATCAAACGGACCCCGTGCAGCCTCTCCGGAAATGGTAACCGGCGCCGGCGTTTCGGCCGTCGACATCTCAGGCGCAAGACAGAAGAGCAGTCCCCCTGCAGACAGGATTCGCATACCGCACACGAACGCATACCGTTTCATCATCGTAATCGTGTTCCCGCAGTCCCGATCGGCAAATCAGGATCGACCGGAAGATCGATCCCGCCGCCTGCTGAACTTCGGCCAAAGAACCTTGCGCCTAGAATTCCAATCTCATACAACGCCATCAACGGGACCGCCATCAGCAGCATCGTAAAGAGCGTCGCATCAGGCGTAATAATGGCTGCCAAAATCAGATTCGACAGAATAGCATGTTTGCGGTACCGCGCGAACATCTGCGCTGAGACCGCCCCGGTCACCGCCAGCAACGTCATCACCAGCGGGAGCTCAAATGCACAGCCGAAGATCAGCAGGAACTTCACGTTAAAATCGATGTACGTCCCCACACTCAGCTGCGGAGTGACGTCCCGATCGAGCCCAAAACTGACGAAGAAGTCGATGACCAGCGGAAGGATCACCAGATTGCAGAAGACCAAGCCGAGGGCAAAGAGGCCTGCTGCCAAAAAAAACAGCGGAATGGCCCAGCGTTGCTCCTTCGGCAATAGTGCCGGCTCGACGAATTTCCAGCATTGATAAAAAATGATGGGCAGGCTCAGAATCACAGCCGCCAGGAGCGAGACTTTAATGGAAGCGAATAGGGCTTCGGTCGGTCCATAAAAGACCAGCTGGTTCTGAAACGGCCGATTCAGCCATGCCACCATCTGACCTGAGAAGGAAAACGTCACGATCAAGGAGACCAGAATAGCCACCCCGATGACGACCAATCGACGCTTGATGGTCTGAATATGGACAGCAAGCGGATTGATGTGATGATTCATGGCAACGCATCCGGCCGCCGGTCGGCCCAGCGGCCGGTCGTCTCCTTCAATGTGCGGCGGCCTGCAATCCTTCTTCGCGGTAGAGCCGAATTAATTCCGCGAGTTTGTCTTTCTTAGCCAGCTTTTCCTTTTGGATCCGCTTTTTCTCAAGTTCTTCCGCCGGTGTCAGCACGTGACGTCTCTGCAATTCATTAAGTTCGTGATCCAACCGATGGTGCGAGACTTCCAGTTCCCGAAACTCCGAGTTTGCTTGGCGAAGCCGTTCGACAATTGCATCGTCTGTCAACATGCGGCACCTCCTCGGTTAAGTTACTGTGCTGGAATTACTCCCTCTCCTCCTGCGATACGGGTGTGCTGCGAGCCTGCCGGCATCACCAGCGGCTCCATAGCCATCAATACCGCATCTTCAATTGGATTCGTATAATAACTGCGGCGGGTACTGACCGGAACAAATCCCAGCTGCCGATAGAGGCGCTGCGCGGGCTCATTTGAGGAACGCACTTCAAGTACCGCACGAGTGGCCGCGTGGGCCAACCCCATAGTGATGGCCTCGATTGCAAGCGCCCGCCCGACTCCCCGCCTCCGCATCGATGCATGCACGGCCAGGTTCATCAGTCGCAGCTCTTCAAACACGATCCAAAAGCAGTGGTACCCCACGATCGTCCCATTTGACGGCACCGCTTTCTGGTGAACCGTCGCAACAAGAAATCGGGCGAACTGGTTACCGGTCAATTCAGCTTCCAGCATTTTGCGCGTCCAGGGGGCAGAGAAGCAAGCTTCTTCTAACTCAAGAAGTTCAGGCAGCATCTCAGCGGTCGCCGGCACAATCCGGCATTCACCCGGAAACTCACGAGTCATGCGACCGTCCCGGACGAGATCCCTGCCCTTTCCGTTGATGCCCCCTGGCCGACTGTTTGGAAGCCGCAACCGCTACTCGCTCCTGCCGGCGAGCTGTTGCAGACAGCCCGCCCGACTGTTCGTATTTGAGTTCCGCCTCCGTCCGCTGAACGTAGCGCGGCGCCACACAATCACCTGCGACGTCCCCTCGGCGAAGCCGATGCATGCCCAGAATAGCGACATTGACTGCGGATGGTTTCGCAACCTCCTGGGATCCCAGCGAAACCGTCGCGTTCGAAGGCAATGCCGCACGAATCTCTGATTCCATCGACACCCATCCGTCGCCGAATACCAATGAGTGCTCGGGAAGACTCTTGGCCAACAAGCCTGGTGGACCGACATGTTCTGACAAGATACAATCCAGGCCTCCTTCAACCTGCCGGCGAAAGATCGCCCAATACAGTTCCCCTCTACGGCTCGTCAAGATAGGGCAGATAGGAAACATCGTCGATCTCACGCCCCAGGCCATCGCCTCCAGCGTCGGAACCAAGGCAAGCGGAAGACCAGTCGCAGCCCGCAGTCCTAAACACGTTGCCACTCCCACTCGAATGCCTGTAAACGAACCTGGGCCGATCGAACAGGCCAGCCCATCAAGGCTGCTGAGCTGTAGACCTGCCTCCGCAAGCATGCGATCGATGGAGGGTAGGAGCAACAGGCCATGAGCACTGCCGGCATCCTGATCCCGCCTCGCTAAGACAACGTCGTCCTCCAGAATTGCGATACTCTGCCACGCCGTCGCTGTTTCAATCGCCAAAATCTTCATGGGTGATTAAGAAATCTGCCCCAGGTCTTCCGTCTTGATCGCCTGGTTGGTCAGCATTTCATGAAACGTGACTTGCACACTCCCCTGTCCACGACCATCTTCGAGAGAAATCTTGAACGGCCGAAGCAGCTGAGCCGACGCCATCGCCTTCGCCGGCGACGACCGATCCCCCTGCTCCCCGATCGGTCGAAAATCCTCATACTGAATCGTGGCGTCCACTTCACCGGTTTCCGTCAGACGATCTTCCTGCACGACCAATAAGGTTCGCCGGTCGAACCATAACCGGCGGGCCAGCACAGGCTGCGCCGCTGAACCGTTCACAGGCGCATATACATCCAGCCGATAGCGATCCCCCTCGTCCGCCAGCTTCACGGTTTCTCCCTTCGCAATCGTACCGGTGCCGAGCACACCGCCCACAGCCCAGACACTCAACTGAAATGGGCGCGCGAGTTTCCCCATCTCGGCCATCTCCGATTGGTGGCCCATCAACACCCGTCCTATGGTCGGCAGTCTTAGCTTGTACACATCATCCGCTTGAACGAACTCAAACAATTCGCTTCCGATGCTGGTAAATCCACGAAGCCGCAATGCATTGGGACGGCGATAATACACCGCGCCCTCGACTCGGGATGCGATGGGAATGAACCCGCCGCGCACCTTGGCGCTAAACAACCCTTTCATCGAATGAATCGCAGCTTCCCGCTGCCGCAGCAAAACCGTCAACTCTTCTGCCGTCGCCCGCTTGAACGTCCCCTCCGGCGCAGATCGAAACAATGCGCAGCCCATGCCAGTCAGTAGTACTGCCGCAATAGACACACCGACAATGGATCGAATCACCCCGATTCCGATACCTTTCGCCCATCCCTTCTGAACAGGGTGAGAGGCATGCCTCCCCTGCGCGCATTGAATGAGGCCCTTCTGAGGGCGCGCATTCAGCGAGCAACGAGGCGTGCTTCTCATCCTGTTCCCATCCCCTCCAAAGGGAAGCAGGGAGGGATGCGGCTCGACTGCGCACGACATCTCACCCACCCACCTCACGACGCGCCGAGACGCGCCGTTTCCCCAGCGAGGGTCTTCCGAGACCGCGCGTTGCGCGAGCACTGAGACGCGTCCCTCCCTCGCTTCTCTACGCCAGCACCACATCCAGCGCCTCTCGCACATCCTGGATTCCAACCAACTCCATACCGTCGATCGGATCGAGCTTCGCAAGATTCCGCTCAGGCAGCAGACAGCGCTTGAATCCCATCTTCGCCGCCTCCCGGATGCGCAACTCCGCCTGACTCACCGCACGCACTTCCCCGCCGAGTCCCACTTCACCGAGAATCAGGAGGCCCGGCTCAATCGGCGTCTCGCGCAGACTCGACGTGACCGCCGCAACGAGCCCCAGGTCGATCGCAGGTTCATCGATATGCATACCACCAACCACGTTCACGTAGACATCCTGCCCGGAAAGATGCAGCCCCAGCCGTTTCTCCATCACTGCAAGCAACAACGACACCCGGTTGAGATCCACCCCATTGGCCATTCGTTTCGGCATGGCATAACTCGTCGAGGACACCAGCGCTTGCAGCTCGACTAGAATCGGCCTGGTACCTTCGAGGCTCGACACCACGACCGACCCCGTGCTGCGCTGCGGCCGCTCGGCTAAAAATAGCTCCGAGGGATTGTTGACTTCCTCCAGCCCCCCGTCTTTCATTTCGAACACGCCGATTTCATTGGTCGAACCGAAGCGGTTCTTCACGGCGCGGAGAATGCGATAGCTGTGCCCTTTGTCTCCTTCAAAATAGAGCACGGTATCGACGATATGCTCCAGCAATCGCGGCCCGGCGATTGCTCCTTCCTTCGTCACATGGCCGATGATGAAGACCGGCACTCCCGCGCGCTTGGCAAACCACATGAGCTGGCCGGCGACTTCTTGCACCTGACTGATGCTGCCCGGCGCGGACGTAATCTGTTCCGTGTATACCGTTTGAATCGAATCCACGACCACGGCCGCCGGTTGAATTTCTTGGATGGCTTTCAAGATCTGTTCGAGAGAAGTCTCCGCAAGAATCAGCAGATTGGGATGGTCGATGCCCAACCGTTGCCCTCGCATTTTGATCTGGCGAGGCGATTCTTCTCCGGACACATAGAGGACAGGTTGCGCGGGTGAAGCCAAACGAGGTAGCGCCTGAAGCAGCAACGTTGTCTTGCCGATTCCGGGATCGCCGCCGATCAAGATCACAGAGCCTGGGATTACACCGCCACCCAGCACCCGGTCGAATTCACCGATGCGGGTCAGCCGGCGATCCTCACCCACAACCTCGATCTCGCCGATCGGCGTGGCCGGCACTGAGGCAGTCTTCATCGCTATGGGACGGCCCTTGCCGGTAGCAGCCTGCCGCTCTTCTTTCATGGTGTTCCAGCCGCCACAGTCAGGGCAACGGCCGAGCCATCGTAGCGATTGATGACCACAGGATTGGCAGGAGAAACTGGTTTTGGCTTTCAACGGAAGCCCCTTATGCGAAGGAATTGAAGGGATCAGACCGGCTTATCTTAATAGATGCACAGAAGGAATAAAAGGCTGAAGGGCTGAGGACCGGAGCATATGGCACGTAGTCAGATCAGAGCCTGGATTTGCTTTCAATTCGTTCTCCGATTTCGTGCCATACGCATACGCTATCGGCTCTTTCGAGGAAATGCGCCTCAGGTCCTACCAGGCATAGGCTTCCGGCGCTGTCCCGCCCGGGCCCGGAAAGATCGCGTCCAATCGCTTCAGCTGTTCGGCGCTCAACGTCAGCGCTAAGACCCGCATGGCGCCATTCAGCTGATCCATCGTGCGCGGTCCAATGATGGGCGACGTCACCGCCGGCTGATGAAGCAGCCATGCGAGCGCCACATCGGCAGGTTGCTCGCCCATGCTCTGACAAAACGTCTCATACACTTCGAGCTTTGGGCGATGCTTTTCTATTTCCTTCTTCAAATCCTCGTCCGCCCGCCGTCCAACCGTCACCGGCTTCAGCGCTCCTGCCAGCAACCCGCGCGCCAACGGACTCCAGGGTATCACGCCGATGCCATACGCGTTACAGGCCGGAATTACCTCCAGCTCAATCGTCCGCTCGACCAGATTATAGAGGCTCTGCTCGGAGATCAGTCCAAGAAAATGGCGGTTCCTGGCCAGCTCTTGTGCCTGGGCCAGATGCCAACCGGCGAAATTACTGCTGCCGACATAGAGAATTTTCCCCTCGCGGACCAGCTGCTCCATCGCCTGCCAGATTTCCTCCCACGGTGACTCCCGATCAATATGATGCATCTGATACAGATCAATGTAGTCGGTGCCCAACCGCCGCAAACTCTCCTCACAGGCTCGCCTAATGTGCAAGGCCGAAAGCCGCGACTGATTCGGCCAGTTACCCATGCGACCGAAGACTTTCGTCGCTAGGACAATTTTCTCACGCCGTCCGCCTTGATTGAGCCAACGCCCGACGATTTGTTCCGTCCACCCTTCCCCCACCTTCCAGCCATACACATTCGCCGTGTCAAAAAAATTGATGCCGAGGTCCAGCGCACGGTCCATGATCGCAAAACTGTCAGCCTCGCTTGTCTCAGGCCCGAAGTTCATCGTGCCAAGACAGAGCCGGCTGACCTTCACGCCCGAACGGCCAAGATGGATGTACTGCATGGTGCTTTATAGTGCGCGTACGCTCTGAGACAACAGTTTACAGACGACGGCGGATAACACGAACCCTGCTGGGTTTCAACTTTTCAATCTTGAGTATAGCGTTGTTTCGATGCTCACGACTCCTCGCGTGATGCTTCGGCCAAGCTCTCGTGCGCCAGCGCGATCGCCTCCAGCAACGCCTTTCGTTCCTGAGTCGAGTGCCTGGCCGGCGGCACACTCGCCACAAACCGCTCCGCCGCCGCCGTCAACCTTTGCATCACCTCAGCCACACTCTCCTGCGGAGCGCGCTGCAGGGTTGAGGTCGCTCTCGCCAGCGCACGCCTCCTCCGTGGCCCCACATACATCTGCGGAGCGACGGGATTATCCTTTTCCAATTCCGGGCGCCGAAATACTGCCATGATCCCTCCAAATCATCAGACAACGACGAATTCGCTGCTTACTCTACTCGATCTATGGCAGGAATAGCATCTGAAGTTGTGGACAGCGGAACGACCAGCGCCTATGCAGAGAAAACCAGTGTCGGAAGGCAGTGAGGCAGTAATCGGAAACGTCTCCCGTTCAGAAAAAGAAATCACGACTTATCATGGGAAAACTGCTCATGCTTGTCTCGACAATACCGCACATACTTTGAATCGTCAGTCAAAACAGACGCCGGACTGATGATCAACACTGTGACAGGGCGCTGCGGAGTGACTCACGAAGAGGAAGATATTCCAGAGAGGGGTAGTCCTGTTGTAGAGGCACTGCTGGAATGACTATGCCAGCCGGAATCGAGTCCGTGTATCACTGAGGGAATCACGAGAGATACTCTTCCAAATGAAAGACTGAATCCGCTTCCGGTGCTCCTGGCTCAGACGCATAAATCGGACGGATGACTGACAGCCAGACACCCAGACAACATGAGCAGAACTCAAAATGAGCGGGGGCAATTCGTCGGGAAGTGCAATTGTGAGAGTGAGCAATGTTCCGCGCGTCACAGGACGGTCGCTGATGATTTGACATCCGGACACGGACAAATTCTTGGTCAGTCCTTCTCCTTGGTGAGGCTGGGTCGAGATTTCACCTGTATAGCGCACTCGACAGGTAACAACCACACGTTCAGAGAACCGGTTATCGATGGGTTCGTAGGACCTTCGACTATTCATAGTGGGTTTCACCATAGAGTTGCTCGCCATATTTTTCGAGTCAATTCGGCATTCTGGTTCAGTCACAGGAGAATACAGGAGCAATCACATTCACGACTATACCCCGTGTGAGGGGAACGTCACCCCACAAAAGAATAACTAACAGACGGACTTCACTCGATCAATTAGTGGTTAGAAGCACCGAAGAATCGGGCGTAAGGACCCAATTGAGCGAGAGTAACCGATCGACTGGTGATCGACTTGGTGAATACACCCCTGCGCGTGGCAACACGCGATGCCGCAAAAAATGGACAACTACCACATCACATGGAATTTTGTTGTTTGTGAAGCGCGAGACTCAGGACGGAAAGAGCACGTCTGATTGTCGCTTGCGAGATACGGTTCGACAGGCTCACCGTCCTGAGCAGAGCCGAAGGACGTGATAGGCTTCAAGAGGAACGCACGTCATGCGGGCTAATGCGACGTTCCGGGCAATCTGAACTGGAGTCCGACGGCGCCGGTGCGAAGCAACACACGCCCATCCTGAAGCCCTATCGCATACCGCATGAGCACCTCGGGCGGACCACATCGATATTGATGGGAGTGATCTTGATTGCGAAGCGCGTCTCGGAGACCCTCTTCTTCAGCAGCCCATTCTTCTAAATCAAGCCGCCCATTCGCCCGCCTTTTCTGTCTTCGACACCACAGAATCCGCGCCATGACGGAATTGGTTGGATACGCCATATTCCACCTCCTGTCATGCCAGTTACTCCCGACACCTTAATTGTATCTATAACCTATCAATAACTCCGGCAAATTCGCAATTCCAGCGGTAACTTCCCCTAATGAGATCTGATGGTTCCCCCAATGAATGATGATCGATCGGCTTGCGTTCTATCAGAGGAGAGCGCTACAATCGGCCACCGCTCACCCCTACATGGAGGTACCCCATGCCGGCATTGGCTGTCCGACTCATTCAGCTCATCGAGAAGCACGCTGAAGACCTTTCCCGCGAGCTTAGCGAGAAAGTATGGAGCGCCCCCCAATGTAGTGATTTGCGCAAGGTCCCTTCGGACGAACTTGAAGCCCGGACCCGCGAGATCTATCGTAATCTGAGCGACTGGCTGCTGCACAAGACCGAAGATCAGTTGGCCCGGCGTTACACTGAGCTGGGAGCGACACGTGTCCAACAGGGCGTCGGCTATAGCCACTTCTTCTGGGCCATTACCGCCACCAAGGAACATGTGCGTGCTTTTATCGATCGTGAAGGTCTTGCCGATAATGCTATGGAATTAAACGGGAAGCTGGAGTTGCTCCAGATGCTCGATCACTTCTTCGATCGTGCGCTATACTACGCCGCCGTCGGCTACGACCAAGAGCGCAACCGCGTAGGAAGCCAGAACCGCAGACGCAAGAGCGATCACCAGGCATTACCCAGGTAATGCCTGACGGTCCTCCTGTACATGATCATGATGGGACGCCGACCGCAGCGTTTGTGGATCGGTATCGATTCATGCCTCGTCCCTTTCTCTGACTTTTTCGTTTCCCGTTTGATTGCCCATTTCATATTCACAAACAGTGGAGTACACTCGCGTCCGTTTAGCATCCCCACCCGCGCCTGGCCTATATAAGGAGGATCGACATGAGGCATGCCGTCTGTGTAAAGGCACTCGGTGTGGTCAGTCTGCTGGTTTTATGCTTCAGCAGTTGGGCGAGCGCTTCAGAACCTACGGGCGGCATCAACGAAGCGCGCCTGGTCGCACAATATAACTACTCGATCCACATCCTGGCCATGCTGGTGGTGGGATTCGGATTTTTGATGGTATTCGTCCGGCGCTATGGCTTCGGCGCAACCACCGGCACCTACCTGGTGGTCGCAACCGGGCTGCCCCTCTATATATTTTTACGAGCCAATGGAATGGTCGGCCATGCGCTGAAACCACATTCGGTGGAAACACTGATGCTGGCTGAATTTTCCGTCGCGACGACCTTGATCGCAATGGGCGCGGTGCTTGGGCGGTTGCGTGTCTTTCAGTACGCCCTACTCACGCTCTTGCTGGTGCCCCTATATGCGCTCAACGAGTGGCTCGTGCTGGACAATGGATCGGGGCTTACCAAAGGCTTCCAGGACTCCGCGGGCTCGATCGTCATTCACGCATTCGGCGCCTATTTCGGACTTGCGGCCTCTCTCGTCCTGACCACTGCGCAGCAACGCAGCCAGCCGATCGAATCCGACCCGACATCCGACCGTTTCTCGATGCTCGGCTCGATGGTGCTGTGGCTCTTCTGGCCGAGTTTCGCCACTGCGATTGTGCCGTTTGAAGAAATGCCGCAAACTATCGTGAATACCCTCTTGTCCTTAAGCGGCGCCACTCTCGCCACCTATTTCCTGAGCACCTATCTGCACAAAGGAAAAACATCAATGATGGATATGGCCAATGCCGCTCTGGCAGGCGGAGTCTCCATTGGCTCGACCTGTAATGTCGTGGGACCAACCGGCGCATTCACGATCGGGGTGCTCGCCGGCATCCTCTCGGTTATCGGATATGTGTTTATTCAGCCCATGCTTGAATCTAAAATCAAGCTGGTCGACACCTGCGGCGTCCACAATCTCCATGGGATGCCTGGACTATTGGGCGGCCTCAGCGCGATAGTCATTGTTCCCGGCGTCGCCGGCGCACAAATTGCCGGCATCGGCATCTCCCTCGCCATTGCGATAGTCGGTGGGTTGGTCGTCGGCACAGTGCTCAAAGCCACTGGTACTGTCGAACATCCCTATGAAGACGCTCCAGAGTTTACTCATGTCGAAGACCCTGGAGGCGGACATTAGGACGGGGCGTTAACGCACAAAAAGACAGGCGACATAGGCAGTCAGCTGCTCATGTCGCCTGTCTCGACGCCTCTTCGGATGGGCTTATCCTACCCCCCCGCCCCCGCCTGGAATAAGCCTAAACCACTAGCTATTCCGTAAGCGCCCGGAGCAGGTCCGCCACAGACAGTACGCCAATGATGGTGCCGTCGGCGGTGACAGGGAGATGCCGAATACCCAGTTTCTTCATAAGAGCCATGGCCTCTGAGACCGGCTCGTCTTCCTCAATCGTCGTCACCGCCTTGCTCATGCAAGTCATGACTGTGGTGTTGTTGGGGTCCAACCCTTTGGCCACAGCTTTCCGGCTAAGATCGGAATCGGTGACGATCCCGATGTAACGGGAGCCATCGTCCACCATCAATGAGCCCACCTTGTATTTCAACAGCAGTCGACCGGCCTCCTTGATTGACGCGGCTTGATGGATGCTTCGCACGTCCCGCGACATATAGTGCTCGACCATTGCCTTGAGTCCCTGCTTACCTTCCCGGGACACGTGCACACGCCGGCGCATCTCCAAATCGGCCAGGCAACTTTCAAGCACCTGCCTGCGCTGGTGAAGGCTTTCGCGCTCGACATTGTGCGTCCCGCTCTCCTGCGCCTCTTCCGGCAATAGGGCTGACTCACCGGTCTTCGCATACACGTACGCCTCCGCCTCGTTCGACGCCGCGCCGAACACTTGTCCGATCAATTCCTCGGCAGCCTCGTCGAACTCCTCCAGCGACACACCGCCGCGTTTGCGCGACAGAAACGGCTGGAACTTCACCAGCATCTGCTTAACCCGCTCGATGTACCGGTCGAGGATATCGCTACGTGTCAGTCCGGTCCGCACTCGTTTCGGCATGAAATCCCTCCTGGTGATGTCTTGGAGAATAGCCCATGCTGTATCCTGTCTCAATAGCCCTGTCCATGGCAACTATGGCATCATAGAAAATCTGCCGGAAACGCTATACTCGAAATGATCACCGGGCTCCATTGCACCATGCGTCTCTCCATCATCATTCCAGCATTCAATGAAGCGCAGCTGATACAACGCTGTCTTCGATCCGTAACCGACGCACTGACTGCGCACTCCGCTTCCGGCGTCACATGGGAACTTATTGTGGCCGACAATAATTCCACCGACGACACCGCCTGCCTGGCCAAACAAGCAGGGGCACAGGTGGTGTTTGAACCCATCAATCAGATCAGCCGGGCGCGTAATGCCGGAGCGGCTGTCGCAACCGGTGACTGGCTGCTGTTTCTGGATGCCGACAGTGTGCTCAGTCCTGAATTACTGGGCGACATTCTACATGTCATAACGTCCAAGACCTATGTGGGCTGCGGCAGCACGCTTTCCATGCCGGGATTGCCCTGGTGGGCACATGGAATCTTGCGATTCTGGACACAAGTGTCAATCCTGCTTCACTGGGCCGCCGGCGCCCTGTTTGTATGCCGCCGGGATGCCTTTGTGGAAGTCGGTGGATTCAGCCAAGAACTCTACGCACTGGAAGAAATCGATCTCAGCAAACGAATACGAAAATGGGGGCGCCAGCGCAATCTGGAATTCACTATTCTAACGACGCACCCGCTCGACACCTCGCCACGCAAAATATCCCTCTATTCCGCGCGCGAAATCGCCGGACAAATTCTGCGAATGTTGTTCAATCGACGCCGGACTTTGACGGACAAGAAACATCTCTCCGTTTGGTACGATGGCCGGCGTTGAGTTGAGACGCGCCGAATTCGCATTGTCTCAAATCTCCAATCAGAACTCGCGTTTCAGTTGACGAGCTTTGGCAGGCCGTCTACTTTAGATTGCGCGACACAGAGAACGGGATATGGACAGGCCTTGCACTGATATGGGATCTGACACTTTCAAAGGAGGGCTGAATCATGCGATTTGTCAAAGTGAAGAACGAAGAACGTCCCGGTGAAATGGCGATCAACCTCGACCTGGTTCGGGAGGCTCATTTCGGCGGAGGCATGCTCCGCCTCTACTTTGAGCGCAGCTCTTCATCGCAGGACGATGTCACCTTTACAGGTGAAAACGCACAAAAGATCTGGGCTGCAATGGGATAGGGCGGTTGCGCCAGGGATCGGCACGATGCCGTCAGCCCTTCCTGTATGTCGCATCATGTAACGTGGCGCTGAAATTCATTCCATCCTCATGGCAGATGCGCAAGGCATCGTATCTGTGTACAATCTCCCCAACACGGCACCTTACCCGTGCAACCTCTGAGGGAGATCCCGCATGCAACACCAGTTTCGTATCGGATTTATCGGCGTGGGGCGCATGGGTGCCAATATGGCGCGCCGCCTGAGCGAGACTGGCTTTCAGTTGACGTCGGTCTTTGATCTTCACGCTTCGGCAGCGGCGGACCTGGCTGAACAACTCCACATCACACGCGCACACACACCCGCAGCGGTCGCCCAAACCTCCTCCGTCATCATTACCGCCGTGTCGGACGATCAGGCCATGCGTGCAATCTTCGCCGAGCAAGACGAAACCTCGCTGCTCACCCATGCGCACGACCGCATCTTCATCAATTGTGCAACGCTCTCCCCGAACGTTCATTGTGAGATCGAACAGCTGGTCACCGTGCGCGGCGGAGCCAGCATAGAAGCCTGTATGGCCGGCAGCATCACCCAGGCGCGTCAAGGCACGCTCTATCTCATGTGCGGCGGCACACGGAACGCCTTCGACCGGGCCAGGCCGGTCCTCGATGCCATAGGCACAACCGTCCGCTATATCGGTCCCGCAGGAAAAGCAGCGGCCGTGAAGGCTCTCGTCAATATGGTGATGAACAGCAACACCGCCGCGTTGGCCGAAGGGTTGGGACTGGGCGAGGCCTTGGAAATCGACCTGACCCTGCTGCGGGAGGTGTTCAGCCAGACAGGTGCCGCTTCCCGAGTACTGGAGACCGACGGAGAAGACATGCAGCATCGGGCGCACGAGTGCTATTTTTCAACTGCGCACGCCGCAAAAGATTCTGCGATCGCGCTTGACTTAGCGAAGGGGACCGGACTCTCGCTCCCGGTCGCTCAAGCCACACTCAGTCAGTATCGGCGCCTCATCCAGGCAGGCAAGGGTGAGCTGGATAAGTCGGCAGTGGCAGAACTGACATTCAAAGATCGAATGGGGCGGTAGCCGGATTATCCGGTGTAGCGCGGCCTAGCAAGTTGAGGAAAAACTCGTTGTGACCCCTGTGCTCGCATAGGTATCGAAGATCGAGACGATACCAATGTGTCACCCAGGATGCTCAAAATGGCCCCTATTCTCACCCGCCCACCCCGGTGCGCCAAGACGCACCCTTCCACAGGCAACGCCGCAGCGAGCGAAGATGCGAGGAGGTACATACCAAGCTTCGCTTGAACCGCTCGCTTCGATCACATGCGAGCGGATAGGTATCTTGCCTCCGCTGGTTCCCCACGTTGAGCCGCTGAGCGATGCGAGAACGCCGCTGGCGGACTTTTTCAGCATCCTGCTAGAGGTGCAAGATAGGCGAGTGAATCACGCAAAAAATCGCCGCACCCGTTCCAGCGGCACACAGCCGACAAGAAGATCGCCCTGCGGCGAGACAATCAATGGAACGCCGGCCTGGCCTGTTCTGTGCCACGCCGCCTCCCACTCTTGGGAAATCCTATGGCTCGTCTCATCCTGATCGCCGGGAAGCGTGACGCCTGACAGCCGGCCCAAGACCGACGGATCGGAAATATCCTGCCCATCTCGCCAGAAGGCGCGATACACTGCGCGAACGAACGCCATTCCTTGCGCATGATCCGTCTGCAGTAATTCGACAGCCTGCAGGATAGCCGGCAACGTATTCGGCTTCCCGGGCGGCAAGGCAATCGGCACTTCCGGCGCCAACCGCTGCACGACCGACACCTCATGCCGGAGTTCCGCGCCCAACGACCCGCTCCAGGGTTTCATGGGACGGGGCAAATGCGGGGCATGCTGCACCCCGCGCCATTCGCAACGCTCGATCACATTCAGGTCGTGCAATCGCTCATGCAACGCATAGCAAAAAGGACAGTTGAAATCGCTGTAGAGTTGATAGCCCGGTCCACGATTCATAGGCCGGCACTGTACCGAAATTTTCCGTCAGAATCCACCAATTTTGGCCAGGCCGGTCTCCATCCTTGCTCGCTGTTGCCGGTTCCTGCCGATCCTTCCCTGCTAGCGACGGTAAGACTTTTGCTACTCTTGAAGTAAGCCTGAGCAGGCAGCCGTCACACATGGAGGTACGATATGGTCTCTGCAATTCATACCGCCTTATCAGGGCTGACCGCCTATGCAAAACAGATGGAAGTCTCAGCCCATAATGTGGCGAACGTCAACACCGATGAATTTAAGAAATCCAGAACCGAGTTCGTCGAAGCCGACGCAGGAGGCGTGCTCCCCGTTGTTCAGAAGGATAATTCCGCCGGGCCGGCCGTGCTCAAAGATACCGCGCAAGGACCTAGACAGGTTGAGCTCTCGAACGTCGATCTGGGAGAGGAAGCTGTGAGCCAAATTATGGCGCAACGCGGCTTTGAAGCAAACCTGAGAACGCTCAAAACGGCGGACGCCATGTTGGGGGCAATCCTGGATATTAAGAAGTAACGATCCGTATCCCCTCCCTCGGCAATCCTCGTTCAAGAACGTGGCCTTACCCCTGGTCACCGACTCAACTCTTAAGTCCGCGCACCGACATACCGATAGAAGCTCTTGAAGTCTCAACTCAGGTCTTAACCCATGGAACCCTGAAAGACTAGAGGACACTCGTGCCGAAACCATTGGCGACACAGGCATCGCGGCCATTCACCGCTGAAACTCTTTCCATAGAACCTGCACAACTGAAGATCGGCATGTTCGTGGATTTGGACTGTTCCTGGTTCAAACATCCATTCGCCAAGAAACGATTCAAAATTACAACGGAGCAGGAACTCTCCATTATCCGAGGCTTGGAACTCCGCTCAGTACTCGTCGATGTCGTATTGTCAGATCCTGATGCGCTGGGGCAGCGCACGGATGGGCATGCTCACACCGCACAGGATGAAACCGTCTCTCTCATCGCGCCGCCTTCCGAAACCGCCATCATGCCGCCGACAGTCACCCGATACCAGGAAGGTCTTCAGCAGGCCGATATTGTGTACAGGCAAACACTCGCACAGGGCTCGGACGCGCTTGCGGACATCAAGAATGGATCTGACACGGGACTCACGGTTGCAAAGGACATGATCAATGGACTGACAGAGCTGATTATGGCTGACGACACAGCCAGCGCGATGGGGAGTCTCCTCGGCGCACAGGATGTCACCGACAAAGCGGTGCTGCATGCCATGAATGTGGCAGTACTTGCCATGCTGCTAGGCCGTCAGTTCGATCTCAGCCAGGAAGAAGTCAAGCTACTGGGAATCGCCGGCCTCCTGCACGACATCGGTGAACAGCTGCTCCCGCCTGACCTGATAAAAAAGCGGGGCCTGCGCATGGCTGACTACGATCGAAAGGCATTTCAACAACACGTCGAGTTAGGGCTCCACATTCTCGCGCAGTTCCCGGAGCTTCCCAATACCGTGGCCCACATCATCAAGCAGCACCATGAACGGATCGATGGATCAGGCTATCCAGGCGGTTTGCGGGGCAATCAGCTTTCCTTGTCCTCCAAAATCCTCATGGTCGTCGAAGAATATGAAAGCCTCATCAATGCCTCAGATGTCAGGAACAACAAGTCTCCGGCAGAGGCGCTTTCGCACTTGTACCTGAACAGCAAGACGATTTATCCCGAAGAAGTGGTCGTCGCCCTCATACAGGTGCTCAGCGTCTATCCGCCCGGAACGGTCGTGGAGCTCAGCGACACATCTGTCGGCCTGGTCGTGAGCATCAACCTACAGGCCCGCATGCGCCCGCTCATCATCCTCTATGATCCGACCGTTGAGCGCGAGAATCCCAACATCACCGATCTCAGCCTTGACCAGAGCCGCTCCATTGTGCGAAGCATCACGAGACATGAGCTGCCGCATGAGGTATCGGAGTATCTCAATCTCGCCCGCTGGACAGGGTACTTCATCAACTCCTCGATGGAACTGTTGAAGGAATCCCAGGTAACGTAACACTCGATCTGGCGTTGACACGCACTCCTGTGCTATGTCAACGAACATGCCGTCTCAGCGCCTCTTGCTCCTTATCCCTCCGCTGACACAGCTGAATACGCCCTATCCTTCTACTGCCTATCTCACCGGATTCCTTCAATCCCGTAATATTGACGCCGAGCAGGCCGATCTGGGTATCGAAATGGTGCTCCGGCTCTTCAGCCGGGCCGGATTGACTCGTGTCTTTGCCGAAATACGGAAACAGGATGCCGACTTGCCGCCTGAAGCGATCGCCATGCTTGCGATGGAGCAGGCCTATCTCGCTCAAATCGAACCCATCGTCTCCTTTCTTCAAGGCAAGAATCCCGGCGCCGCCGCGCGGATGATACAACCAGGCCTGCTGCCTCAAGGCCCCCGGTTTCGAGGCAGAACGAAATTTGCAAAGACCGTACCGCTTGAGGACAGGGCCAAACAGTGGGCGACTCTGTATCTCGAAGATCTCGCCGACCTGGTCCAAGCGACGGTCTCGCCGCATTTTTCTCTTAGCCGCTATGCCGAACAGGTGGCGACATCCACATCGTCATTCGACGGCATGATCGACGCGCTGGAGGCGGCGCCGACCATCACCGATGTCTTCATGTTGGATGCCCTCCGGTCCCATCTCGACCGGGTCAAGCCGACATTGATCTGCCTCTCCGTGCCGTTCCCCGGCAATCTGTACGGAGCGTTCCGCATCGCCCAGGCCATCAAGCGTCGGCAGCCGGACCTGCCGATCGCGCTGGGCGGCGGCTATGCCAATACCGAATTGCGGCGCGTGGCCGATCCCCGCGTCTTCGACTATGTCGACTTCATCACGCTCGACGACGGCGAGCGGCCGCTGCTCTCTCTGATCGAACATCTGTCAGGTTCGCGACCCCGAGGGGCTCTGTGCCGGACATTCTATCGCGAAAGGAATCGCATTCGGTTTTCCGACGATCCCTCAGCCCCCGACTTCTCGATGGACGAGATCGGCTGCCCGACCTATCGCGGACTGAAATTGGACCGCTACCTGACGATTCTGGACAGTATCAATCCGATGCACCGGCTCTGGTCGGAAGGCCATTGGAACAAACTGACCGTGGCGCATGGCTGCTATTGGAAGCAATGCACCTTTTGCGACGTGGGGCTCAATTACATCGGCCGTTACGAAATGACGCCGACCGACCGGCTCATCGGACAGATCGAGCAATTGATGACTGAGACGGGACACAGAGGATTTCATTTTGTGGATGAAGCGGCGCCTCCCGCCGCGCTCAAATCACTCGCGTTGGCTTTACTGGAACGGAAGATCGATATTTCCTGGTGGGGCAATATCCGCTTTGAGGAGGCATTCTCGCCGGACCTCTGCCGCCTGCTCGCTGCGTCCGGCTGCATCGCAGTGACGGCCGGGCTCGAAGCGGCGTCAGACCGGCTGCTTGAGAAGATGAAGAAAGGCATTACAGTCGACCGTACGGCGCTGGTCGCCGCGGCATTTCGGGACGCGGGCATCTTGGTCCATGCCTATCTGATGTACGGATTCCCCTCTGAGACGGTTCAGGAAACCGTGGACTCGCTGGAGCGCGTGCGGCAATTGGTCGCGGCGGATCTCATTCAATCGGCTTTTTGGCATCGCTTCACAGCCACAGCCCATAGCCCGGTCGGCCTCAATCCGGCCTCCCATGGTCTGCGCATCATCGGTCCGGAGTTTCAGGGATTTGCGGAAAACGATCTTCGGCATCGGGATCGAACCGGTGAGACGCCCCAATGGATCGGCGAAGGACTCAGGCGATCGATGCTCAATTTTCTCGAAAACCGTGGATTGGACATGGATGTCCGCGACTGGTTCGAGCAGCGTGCGCCGAAACCACAAGTCTCGCTTCAGTGGGTCACAGGCCTTCTTAAGAACAGATCTATCGCGGATAATCCACAAGCAGAACGGCGTATCATCTGGCTTGGCGGACAACCAGTCCATGAATCGGCAGGAAAGAATACGCGCCTCCTGCTTTCAGGACCATCCGGCGACTGCACCATCACACTCCAGAACGAACAAGCCCTGTGGCTCAACCACTTGATCGCGCAATGCACACCGCAAGCTGCCCCGTCACGATCCTATCCTCTGCTGCGGGACGCTCAGTCCTCATTCCCTGGCGGTGCCCCGTCATTCAACACCTTTATCGAGACTCCTCCCTGGAGGAAACTACGCGCGGCCGGGTTATTGCTCGTGTAGGTCAACGGGGAGTTTCGCGTTTCTGGTTGCGAGTTCAAGGTCGGGAGATTTCACCAAAGAACTCACACATTAAGACATACCTCTCTTCCAATTCCGATCACCAATCATTCTTCCCCTCACCTTTCACGCCTCACGCCTTACGTCCGCATAAAACAGAAAGGCCGAATCCCGTTTTAGGGATTCGGCCTTTCTTGAAGCTGACGGCTGTCAGCTCACACTCTCTGACCTAGTACTGCATCTGCAAGGCCACGTGGAACGAATCGACCTTGTCTCCCGCAGCCGTTGGGCTATAGTCAACAAGGCTCTTGGTGGTGATGTCACCATACCGACCATAGGCAGAGATACGGGCATTGTGGCCTGCAATGATGTAATTAACGCCATATTCAAACTCCTGCCGCATGGCGCTGTACCGTGGATCAATGCTGACGAATCGAACGTATGGCTGGAACCGTCCGATACCGACCTGCTGTGGGATCAGGTACAACGCATTCACGGACCAGGAATCGCCATTGAATACGCGGAATGAATCCGCTCCGTTGGCTGCTGAGGCAAGCCCGTAATTCGCGAAGAACCGCTTGAATTCTCCGTTGAACGTGAACACGCCCATGTTGTTCGGGAGAAGCTTTTCGATCAACAGATCGACAGACAGACCGGTGAAATCACTTGTTCCTGCCGTGGGAGAACCGGCGCCATCCTTCTGATGCTGCACGTTACCAGCGATCGCAACGATGTCTCCGGCCGTTCCGTAGTAGGTACCGGAGGTGTAGTAGCCGGGATTGTCTTCATCGTTCAAGAAGTTCCACTGCAAGCGTCCGGTATACATCAGGCTGCTGCCCTGATTGGGGCCACCACGCACGCCAGTCGAAACCGCTGCGGCATACAATAGATGTGTGTCGAATGGATGGAACTTTCCGAAGAAGACCGCGCCGTTGTCACGGCCATAAAGACCGCCATTGCCGGCTCCGTTCGATGCCGCATTACCCGGAAAATTCCCGCTCTGATCGGCTGGGAAGAACGGGGTCCGGAACCCATCGTAGGTCGCCTGGTAGAACGGACCGTTCAACTCACCGCGCTCACTCGGCATCAGGGTGCGTCCAACCCAGATGTTGAACTTTTCATCGAATTCGAACTTACCGATGGCATCGAGCAGGCCAATGCTGGAGTTACCCCCAAAACCAGTTCCTGCACCGACGTTGCAATTAAAGCAGTCCGTATTAAACGTGAACTTCACGTACTTATGGATCGACCCGTTGATGTAGATACGAGCGTTGTCCACCTTGAAATCGTTGCTGTACTCGTGCCTGTTTGCCGACCCGTTTTCAATTGCATTGAAACTTGTCCTGATACCCATACCGATGGAAATCCACTTGTCGTCATCGGCCTTGATCGTCCCACCAGCATAGACGCTAGTCGGCGTGGATACAGCCCAGGCTACCAGCACCACCGCGGCGCCGGCAACCAAAACCTTCTTCCACAATCTACTTAGTTCTACCTTCATTGTGGCAGCCTCCTTGTGAAATGAAGTGATAGAAACGATTGCCTGAACCCTTGTGCCCGAACCTCTCGAACCCCAACGAAAGACTGTATGATCTGCCGAACAGTTTCTTATGAATGACTTCTAATACAGTGAGGTCGGGCGGAGTATGCCCAAAGAACAATGAGATAGCAAGAAAATTTTCTATTTTTATCCTGGAACAGGCTCTCCCTCAGGGACAGGGGCGCACTATCAATCTTCATGCCAAAACTGGCGGGGGCTTATACGTACAACGGGCGGGACTGGTCAGCGACCAATCCCGCCCTTTCCGGAAATCCTCTACTCTCACAACAGGTCGAACTCAGCCAGTTTCCCGGCGTCCCGATCAAACGTAATCGTGCGCTCGCAGCCACGCTCGCGATTCACAGTCCCCAACAGACAATCTGAAAAATCTGCCTTGCCCTTTTGATACGTACGAAACGCGGGCCAGGCTGTCTGCACATCCTCAACGTGGAATTGCGCAGTTCTGAAGACTTTCTCCAACACTCCGGCGATCGTCTCTTTGGAATATCCATACGCGCTCTCCAACACCCAGACCAGCTCACAGAGCACGATCCGATTGATGAACGCGGGGCTCTCGCGCGTGCAGTCTCTGGCAATCGCCTCTGCGGCGAGCCGCGCTTGATCCGGGTCGTCCCGCACCAAGTACCGGACCAGCACATTCGTATCCAGGCCGATCACCGGCGGCTTCCCCGCTTGCGAACGGCCTGCGCCATGTCTTCCAGCGTGACCGGTTTTGCCGGAGGCTTCAACATACCGGCCAACTCCGCCACATCGACGGTCGCCGCCAGCACCACAACCCGCCCATCTTCATCTGTTACAAATTCCACTCGATCCCCCGGTTTCAAATGGAGATGCTCACGGATTTCTTTTGGAATCGTTGTCTGGCCCTTACTTGTCACCGTTGAAGTCGGCATGACAGCACCCCTTACTTTATTAAACTTTCCTTACACTATGGCAATGGGGAACGAAATACAAGCCAGCATAGATTTCCCGGACGAAGCGGCTCCATCCAATTTCGCGATTGGGCAAAGTGGGGTTCGGCTCGAAACTGAAAGACGGGACCGGTCATCGACCAGTCCCGCCCTTCTTAATTACCGTACGTGCAAATAAACATTGTGAGCGCACTGAACTGGAGACCGTTAGAACATTCCAGACCTCTCAGAAGTGCTCGCAGGATGTTCAAAATGGCTCCTGTTCTCACCCGCCCACCCCGGTGCGCTGAGACGCACCGTTCCACAGGCAAGGCCGCAGCGAGCGAAGAGGCGAGGAGGTACATACCAAGCTTCGCTTGAACCGCTCGCTTCGATCACATGCGAGCGGATAGGTTCCTTGCCTCCTCTGGGCTCATCACGGTGAGCCTCTGAACGATGCGAGAACGCAGCCGGCGGACATTTTCAACGCCCTGCCGGTTCTTACTTATTCGGCTGCGGCGTATAGCGCAGATAGGGCTTCACCGTTGTGAAGCCTTTGGGGAAGAGCGTCTTGGCCTCTGTGTCATTGACGGCCGGGGTAATGATGCAGTCCTCCCCCTCCTTCCAGTTGGCCGGTGTCGCCACCTTGAACTTCGACGTCAGTTGGAGCGAATCGACGACGCGCAGCAACTCATCGAAATTCCTTCCACAAGAAGCGGGATAGGTCAGGGTGAGCTTAACCTTCTTATCGGGCCCGATGATGAATACCGACCGCACCGTCATATTATCGATGGCGTTCGGATGGATCATGTCATACAGGGTGGCAACCTTCTTCTCAGGGTCGGCGATGATGGGGTAATTCATGGTCGTCCGCTGTGTCTCATTGATGTCCTTGACCCAGCCCTGGTGAGAATCGAGCGGATCGACACTGACTGCAAGGACTTTGACCCCCCGCTTCTTCAACTCCGGCATAATTTTGGCTACGGTCCCCAACTCCGTCGTGCAGACAGGAGTAAAGTCTTTCGGATGGGAAAACAGGATACCCCAGCCGTTGCCGAGCCATTCGTGAAAATTGATCGTCCCTTCCGTGGTCTCCGCCGTAAAGTTCGGCGCGTCATCTCCCAATCTGATCGCCATGATGCCCTCCGTCTGATTGTTATTTTGCGAGAAGATGGAACCGTACGTCGCTCCTCTCAATTGCCGTTACGATACTGTGCTGCCCAGGGCGAGTGCAAGAGGGGCTGTCGGGAATGGTCGCCCTTCCCCCCGGCGACTGTCCCCGTCATATACCGGGACAGGCACCGGCGATGCTGGAGCCTGTCCCGCTCAAGATTCTTGCCAGCCGAACCGATAAAGCCTCCAGAACCCCTCAATGGGAGCATTCATGGACATGACAGACGCCGCGAGAACGCCCCTCCGTATTTCGAAGGATCCGATGTACCTGATGCTTCGCGAAAGCTGCATCAAAGAGTTCAACGTTAAGAAGGCCGCCGGCGACAAGTGCGATCTTCGTGGGTGCGACCTGCGGGGGTTGGATCTCAGAGGATTGGATGCAGCCGGGCTTGATTTCCGCGATTGCTACTTCCGGCAAAGCGACCTGCGCGGTGTGGACCTAAGCAAAGCCAATTTGGACGGCGCTAGTATCAACGCCTGCAAGATCTCCGGCTGTCTATTCCCATCCGAGCTGAGCGCGCCGGAAATCGAACTCTCCCTCCTGCATGGGACCAGAATGCGGTATGGGGTGAAGTAGGGGGACTGGCTCCCGCCGCAGGCGAGGTGCCTGTCCCGGTTCGAACGGGGACAGACCCCACGCGAAGACGCGGGGAATGGGGTCAGTCCCCTTAACCGGCTCCCAGCACCAGTTGCGTGCGCACACGTTCGTGACCTGGATCTGCAGCCCCCGCCTCCAGGAGAAACACCCGCCCGCTCCCCAACTTCCCATTTTCTAATAGGCGCGTACGAACTGCTTCGCCGCGTTCCATGGCCAGAAATTCCAGATCGGCATCGGTAATAGGGATTTCGGCGAGCACTCGCTCCTTCATCTCTTCGGCCGTCGGAGGTGTAGACTCGGCCTGATCCGGTGCCTTCCCTGACATACCAGCCTGTTTGGCCAGTAGTTCGGCAAAGAGTTCCTCCACAAACCGTTGTTCCTCCTCCGCAGAAATCTCCACCGGCCCTGCCGACTTTCCACGCTCACGCCGTATCTTCGTCATCAGCCGATCCATCAACTTGCGCTTGCGCAAGGCCGCTCCGTCAACCACCGCATCGGATGTTCCCTTGATATCGAGCCGCAGGCCGGCCCGCTCATCCAGCGCCTGTTCCAGCACATCAAGCTTCTTCATTCCATCGTCCGCCAACACCGCGCTGCCGGGCTGAAACTCGACAAATTGCAAATCATCCCCGCCGCCCCCGTCCGGCACAAGTTTGCCCAACAATGAAAACGGCGAAGCAACCACCTTCCCGAGCAGATTGAGCAAGGTCGAAATCACCACTTTGCCGTACTTGAAGTCCGGATCATTAAGATCACCCCGAATGGGCAGATCGATCTCAATCAACCCCTTGCGATCTTGTAACAGCGCCACTAACAGCGGAACGGGCAACGAGGTGGCATCCGGGCTTTCGACCTTTTGTCCAAACGTCAGCTGATCGATCGACACCAGGTTTTCCGCCTCAAGTATCTGCTGCGAGACTTTGTATTTCAGGTCGAGGGAGAGCTTGCCTTTCGACAATCCATACCCGGCGAATTTGCCGCTGTAGGGACCGGCCGGAGTCACATCCATCCCTTGCAACGTAATGACCAGATCGGTAAAGGCGTCCTCGCTCAATGGATTGATCTTTCCCACAATTTTCAGCGGCGCGGCACGGTCGATCTTGCCGGCTAAATCCACATCCGCTTTTTTGATCTGCTTGGATGAGAGCCCCTTGATGGTTCCGCCGAAGTCCGTCACCCCGGTTTTTACCGACGGCTCGACAGACAAGTCTCGAAAGATCGCCGTCGCCTTCACCAGCTTGACCTGATCGACGATGATCGTGAGAGGATCAGTTTTGGCCGCCGATTTCCGGCTGTCGTCTTTTGCCGGTTCTCCCTGGGCGCCACCAGACGGGGATGCCACGAGCAGCTTCGACAGATTCAATGAGCCGTCCGATTCCATGACGGCCTGGACCGCCGGTTCCTGCAAGAGAATTTCGCCAATCCGTACCGTTGTCGGCTCGACATCCAGTGCCACCCGATTGAACGCCAGCGATTTCCACGAGCCCACATCCTCAAATTCTTTCCGATCGGTGACCAAAAGCTGATTGACGGCAAGATTGCCCTGAAAGCGAAGCATCGGGCCCTTGGGATGTTCCTTGGCATACTGAACCGATCCGTTGAGATCGATCGCTCCCTCTCGTATATCGGCATCCAGAAATCGGTCGAGGTAGGGCTGAAAGGGGTTGATGGCAATTTGTGTGATTTTTATCTCCAAGTCGGCCTTCATCGGCTCGACCGCAACCTGCCCCCGCACATCCACATGGCCGGTTCGGTTCAGCGTCAAAGACACACTCACCGGCAGTGGCTTCGTGAAGGGAATCTGCACATCCTTCACAGTCACGTCTAACGCGCCGACCTCCACAACCCCGGGCGTCGTCAGCGTACGATCCTCAAACTTTGCTTGATAATTTTCGATCTCAACCACATCGACGCCTACGGTCCACGGCTCAGACACCGTCTTTTTGTTCGCAGATACGGGTTCCGCCGCCTTCTCCCCGCTACTCCCTGCAGGGGCAAACAACTGTTGAAGATTGACCACGCCACCGACATCCATCCAGGCATCGAATCGCGCATCCGCGGTATGCACCTTCTCAACCCGTATGGAACGCTTCTCCAGATCGAACTGGATTCCCTCTACATCGGCTACAGGGATGCTCACGAGCGGCTCCGGCAAACCCCGCTCCCCGATGGCCAAACCACGAACAGCAAGCCTGCCGTCTTTTACCGTGGCGCGAGGGGCCTGCCCCCGCAAATCGAAGTGATATGTCGCCGAAAGAGCAAGCTCACCCTGCTGCATGTCGAATTGAAAGCGGTCCTGCACGGCCTGATAGAGTGTCTTGAGTTTCACTCCGGACAAACTCACCTTCCCGTCGGATTCCACCGGCTCTAACGACACAGTCCCTTCCCATGCCAAGGCTTCCCCCTTGCCGATCTCAGCCGTGAAGGCATAGGCATTGTCGCTTCCTTGCGTGGTGCTGAAATTCCGCAACGTAATCTGAATGGGTACGATGTCCATCGAGATGGGTTTCGCTTTAGACTCATCCCTGAATTCCACAATGCCGTTGTCGATCTCCAGCAGCCCGATTTCCAGCGGCATCATCCGCTTGGGCTCGCCCGTCGCCGTCTCAACGGGCGCCGCCGCCTTATCCGAGGAAGGAACCAAACCCAGCAAGTTCAGCTTCCCTTCACGATTCACCCTGGCCGCCACGAAGGGCATGACCAGCCGGATCTCATCGAATCCCAGTGTCTGGAAAAACAGTGTTGTCGCACGCAGATTGACGACAAATTCTTCGAATCCGATGATCGGCGTCTGGTCCTGCTCACGCACCTCCAAGCCGTTCAAGCGAAGAGCCAGCGTGAACGGATTGAACGCAACGTCACGCACGACGACAGGGTGCTGAAGCTGCTCTGATGCGGCAGGGACCCCGTACTCTTTAATGAGATAGGGTAGCAGGACAAATCCGACCAGTGCGTAGAGACCCACCAGTCCCACCACAAGACCAGCGAGGAGGCGAGGACGAATCAATTGACGCATATGCGATCAAGCTCTTGGAAGACTGAAATTGAGGAGAGAACTATAGGGGACAGACCCGTTCCATGTCTACGGAGAACCAGCCGCTCCACGCAAGAAAGGAATATAGGCATACGTCTCACCTATCGCCTGCTATTTGTAAGATTGCCGAGTAGCCAGGACCTGTACCAGGCAGAAACTCTCACCCGGTCGGCAAATCCTTCCTCACCCGCCAGCCTCAAAACTCATAACCGCTTCAATCTATTACGCCTATACAAGCCAAACTCCTTGGCACAGATGTTGAGCTAGAGCACCTCGACTCTCCTTCTTGTGATGTATCCACTGAGGGGCTGAATATGAGCGACTGGAGCTGGTTGGGCGCGGGCTGGGATCTGCTGGGCCGTGACATGGCCTTGATCGGTGGCTTTCAGAGTCCGCTGCTGAGTTGGATCGGGGCCGGCGGAATCCTCCTTTTGTGCCTATGGCACAGCGTCTTCCTCATCCACGGCACGTTGCAAATCCGGCAGGTCTTTGCCCGCCTCCACCCGGCCGTCGCCCGCCTCGCCTCCGCGCGCCACCACGCGTCCCCGGAATGGATCCTGCTCGCTCATGCAAGCAAGAAGCAGCAGCAACGCGCTCAGACGCAGGGCGCCCGGCGCGATCTGGACGATCTCCAGGAATTGGACCGTATCATGCGAACCGAGCAGACCGTGGCGGACGACTGGCTCTCCTATCGCAAGACGTTTGCGGTGGAGCAACCCGCGTGGTTCATTGAGCCGACCGTCTCGACCGAGCGCTCCGCCGCGGAGCATTTTTCGTTTGCCTCGCTCTGCGCCACCCGGCTCAATGTCCGCTTCTACCAGCAACTGCCCTCTTTTCTCACCGGCGTGGGTTTGATGTTCACGTTTCTGGCCATTTTGATCGGGCTGAGCAAACTGCATGCGAACGGATCGCAGATCGAAGGGATTCAAGGGCTCATTAACGGCCTCGCCGGAAAGTTCGTCACCTCCGTCGTCGGACTCGCATGCGCCAACAGCTTTATGCTTCTGGAAAAATCGTTATGGTACCGGCTCGCCAAACACCATCGCCGCCTAGTATCCCTGCTCGATGCGATGTTTCCCCGGAAGGTACAAGACCGGAACCCTTCTCTGTCACAACATCCACCCGTCTCGATCAACGGCTCCTTGCAGAACGACTCCGCACATCAGCTGGTCGAGACGGTTCACCATCGTCTGGGTTCAACTGTTTCAGCGCTCACCTCGATCTCCCAATCCCTCGCAACGCTGGGCAACACACAGAGCCAGTTGAAGCCGGAGCATCTGGCCGCCGATATCGGGGTTGAAGTACGACGAGCGCTCACACCATTGCTGGACCCGTTGCTGGAATCAATTCGAGACCTCACCCATTCCATCGACAAACAACACCATCCTGCACCGCCCTCCCCTGCGGAAACGGGCAAGATGCTTGATCGACTCATGACCCGCCTTGATGACAGCCATCTTGTTGTTGGAAACACACCGGCTTCCGGGACGGGAAAGACCGGCGGCAGATGGAGAGTCCCCGGTTTCACCCGAGGGGCGCACCACAAGGCAGGAGTGGAATGAACTCGCCCTTTGGACAAGACACGTCCGATGGGCCGTCCACATTAGCCAGTGGAATTGCCGACCTCATGACCTCACTGGCGGTGATCTTTATTCTCTTGCTGGCGGCCTATATCACCAGGGTCGAAGATGGAAATGCGAAGCCGACAAGCTCCGAGAGTCGTGCGGCGACCGGGCGTGAGGCGCCGCCGCAACCGCATCACCTGACGGTTGAACGGAGCAGTGTCGATCCCGACGTCATGCGCGTCGTTATTCCAGAGGCCATCCTGAATTTCGAACTGGGCAAGAGCACGCTGTTGCCGCCGGCTGAAGCATTCCTGGCCGATACGATCCCCTACTACGCCACCATGATCTGCGGCCCGCAGGGCCATGAGGTGGAGTCCTTTGTGATCGAAGGCTATACCGACGACCAGGGGGACGATATCCGCAATCTACGATTGAGCCAGGATCGGTCGTTCGCCGTATTGGTGAAAGGATTGGACGTCATTCGTGCCCGTCTACCCTGGGCCTACGAATGTTTCCAGCAGAAGGCGTCAGCGAACGGACGCGGGCGCCAAGACCTCGTGCGCAATGCAACAGGACAGCCGGATCGGGGAAAAAGCCGCCGTGTCATCTTCAAGATTCATTTGCGTCATACGTGACAACGCGGGATGGTCCCGATGAGGCGACGGCACGAGCGAAGAACATCACTTGGCTGGAGATGCGCGCCTCATTGCATGAGTTTCTTTTTGATCAACGCAAGGTTCTCAGGGGTTGATCGCACACGTATCGTGAGTCCCTCTGCCGTATATTCTTCGGACAGGATACGCATCCGGGCTCTGATCTCCCCGATCACCCCTTGAGCCGTAAAGGGGATCAGGAATTCCTCGTCGAGCATATCGCTCTCAAAATACGTCATGATACGCTCGCGCAACGCCTTCACATCTTCTTTGCTTCGTGTAGAAAGAAATACGGCGTCGGGATATTCCGCCTTCAGTGCCGCTATCGCTTCCGGTTCCAGACGGTCCTGCTTATTCATGACCAAGAGACTGGGAACACCCGACGCTCCAACTTCGGCTAAGACCTTCCGCGTAACCTCGAGCTGGGATCGAAAAGAGGGGTCTGCGGCATCGACGACAAACAGCAACAGCGAGGCACTGGCCGCTTCATCAAGCGTGGACTTAAACGACGCCACTAAGTCATGCGGGAGCTTCTTGATAAAGCCGACCGTATCGGTCATGAGCACCTTCGGCCGAGTTTCAGGATACAGGGGCCGGATGGTGGTATCGAGTGTGGCGAACAGCTTGTCGGCCACGAGCACCTCGCTTCCCGTCATGGCCCGCATGAGCGAGGATTTCCCGGCATTCGTGTACCCGACGAGCGCGACGGTCAATTCGTTGTCCCGCCTTGCGCGGCGCGTATGATGTTCGTCCCCGATCGATGCCAATTCGGCCCGTAGGGCTTTCATGCGATCGCGAATTCTGCGCTTATCGAGCTCCAGACTTGTCTCTCCCGCCCCTTTCCCTCCGATTCCCCCGCTTTGCCGCTCGTTGCCGCCGCCGGTTTCACGCACACGTGGCGCAAGATAATTGAGCCTCGCCAGCTCCACCTGGAGTCGGGCCGCTCTGGTCCGCGCATGCCGGCTGAAAATCTCTATAATGACACCGGTACGGTCGAGTACAGGCACTCCGGCGGCACGTTCAAGATTTTTCAATTGTGACGGCGACAGATCGCAGTCCACGATGACGATCTGCGCCTGCTGGCGAGAATCAGGCAGGGCCTCGATCCTGTCATCCGATTCTTCTTCCTCTGATTCCTCCGCTGCGTCCGATGCCGCCGCCTCACGCTTCCAGGCCGCTTTGTGCGCCGGTCGTTCAACCGAAGCCTCAGCTGTTCCCGAACCACCGGTCCAGAGCGCCAATTCGGTGAGTTTTCCCCTACCCAGAACCGTCGCAAATTTATTGGAACTGCGTTTTTGTCTGACCTGGCCGACGACATGGTACCCGAGAGTTTTCACAAGCCGTGTGAGCTCTTGAAGAGAACTTTCCAATTCCTCCCCGGTTATATGAGGGGTCTGGATCGCCACCAGCACGGCGCTGGATTGTGAAGCTGTCGACATCGCGTACTTCTCCTTGAGCCCATCTTAATATAGCCACTGCTCGCCCGACCACTTGTAAGAGGCGATTGATCCGGGAAGTCTTCGGGAATCCGTGACCAGCGGGAGAGTAAGGCAGGGCACCCTGTGCAACCCACTGAATAGGTGGTGCGCCCGGTTGGAATCGAACCAACGACCCTCAGCTTAGAAGGCTGATGCTCTATCCGACTGAGCTACGGGCGCAATCCGAGAAGTGCTGAGTCCTAGTGAGAGCGAGCCAGTATACCTTACTCAGCACTTAGATCTCCGCACTCTCTTAGTGACAGCTAGTCTGAAGTGGAAGGCCGGTTAACGTCAAGTAGAGTGGCATCGGCCGTTCTAACGATCATCTCATACGTCCCTCCTCATTCCAGCCAAGTCGATTTACCTATAGGTGAATTGAATCCGATTCAAGGTGCATCTCTTTAGATTCATACCAATCCTCTCTCTTCATCCTGTTATTGAGAGAACCCTGCATCAAAATAAATGCTGCATCAGTGCAACAACTCAACCATTTCAATCATTTGCATGGGAAGGCGTAGTTACCCTCTGATCAGTGGCTCGTCTCTTGCTGATGCGAGGCCTGTGTCGGGCCGGTCCGTCCTGACGGGAGAGAGCATAATGTTCAGCACCTATTCCATCAGACGGGTCCCCCCTCGGAAAAGATATTGCAATATCCATCCTATAGGTTTATCTAGGTGCAACTTAGTATTACGACACTCCTGTGCGCTGCGGACTGAGTTTGCCTGTAAACGGAGCCGGCCATGAATGGCACCTCAGGCTTCCGAGAAGTCCTTTTTCCAACCTCCCGATCATCCACAAATCGGCTGTTGCACGAGCAACGGTCTCAATTTGAGACAGGTTCCTGGATGATTCTCCATACTTCAAAACAAGAAATGGTTCCTGACACCTTTATATCGCCCAAATCTGTTACTGCCCAAGCAAGGGCATCGACTCGGCGTAGATTCGTTTCAATTTCTGCACGTTCACTCGGGTCCTATTTTTCTCCCTCCAAGTGTCAGAGCAAAGCGAGAAAAAGGCCGACATTTTCCCTGACCCGAAATAGGAGCAACTTGTGCTTTGGCATATCCCCAAACGTACCCAAGGAATACGGTTTTCAAGGCGACAGTTCCTCCAGGCAGTAGGAGTATTGTTTGGGGGAGGAGTACCACTGGCGCGCCACGCTTGGGCGGATCCTGTCAAACCCGCGCCAGAAGAAATACTTGATTTGCCTGCTGCACCTCCTCACCTAACTGATCTTAATTGGTTTCCGTCAGTCATTCAGCCTGAGCCCACATTAAACTTAAGTCGTGATACCTCACGGCTATTCCTTTCGCTCACAATCGACCAGGAACGCCTCAATATCGAACAAGAGCTAAGCAGTTTACCGGTCGTTTTGGAAGACCACGATGACGAATGCAGCACACCTCACCGAAGGAGAGTCGTACATTCTAAACGTCGGTACTGGATCCGATCAAAGACCTGCAACACTGCGATCACCCAGGCTACGGTAACGGCTATCCATGCAAAGTTAACCTCTCTCGTCGCATGGATTGGACCAATCTATGCCTATCCCAATGCTTCCGATCGGACAGGTCTCGTGGGGGTTCAACCAGAAGTGCTCATCATCCAGCTTAAGAAACAAGTCTCAGATACCATGTTCCAACGACTGACCACACACATGGCTTCAGAAGGATTCACCAGAGTTCCCGGAATGGAGAAAGATTTCCAAGGCTTTCATTTTTTCAAGAATACCTCGTCACTCCGCAATTCGTCCTTCGAAGTACGGACGCGTCTGGTGGCTTCGTCATCATGGCGTGACATGATTGAGGCCGTGCGATTCTCTTATCGTCCGATGTTAAGTTCAACCGGCATGGTACCGCTCGACAGCCGCTATGCAACTCAGTGGAATATGTGGAGGATCAAAGCAGGAGAAGACCCAGCAGTGTGTAGCACCTCATCAGGACCACAAGGCTCAGGATGGGATTTGTCCATAGGAGATGGCAGTGTCGCCATTTGGATACTCGATGCCGGTTGTTGTGATGAACGCCACCCTGATCTTAGAAACAGGCTTGTGAGTAACGAAGGAACAGATTTTCGGTATTACCCAGTCACGGAGAATATTTCCTCGCTCGGCGCTTTTAGACCGCGAAGTGATCACACAACAGCAGTTGCTGGTGTATTAGCCGCTTCCATTACTCCACCACCCTCGCCTTTCCCTTGCCCATCTTCTTCTGGGCAAGGACTCGCGGGAGTAGCTGGAAACTGTAAAATCTACCCCCTTGCGGTAGAGGAAACTGCAACTGCCTACGAAGTGGGGGCCGCCATCCGATGGGCAGCTACCAACGCGACGCTAAACAACGCACGGGTGTTGTGCATCACGATCGGGCGGGCATGGAATGGTGTGGCGCCAGAGGGCTGGCCCGACTATAACACCTTCATCGAACCAAGCCTCAGCGATGCGTGGAATATTAGTGGCCTCGTCATCTGCGTACTGACACACAACGATGGTGCAAACAGCATCCGCTACCCCGCAACCTCTCCATACGTTATGGCCTGTGGAGCAACCGATCAATTCGATTCGCGGGCATCTTTTTCAAACTATGGTCAGCAAATGTCGGTTGTCGCCCCAGCCCAATACATTCTATCGCTCAATTGGTGTCAAGGGACTAGCAACTGTGGCGTGGACGGATACCGATGGGTGACCGGAACGTCCTTCGCTACACCTCAGGTAGCCGGATTGGCCGCCTTACTTCTCAGCAAATTCCCCTGCCTAACCAACCAAGAGGTGAGGCAAATCATAGAAAGTTCAGCCACCCCTCTTTCCTATCATTCAGGATCAGGCGCAATCATGAAGAATGGCAAGTTATGGCACGAAGCAGTTGGATACGGGCTGATCAACGTGAAAGCTGCCTTGGAGGCGCCGCCAATTCTTAAATGTATGGCTACCCCTCCACACCGTGACCTAACGCCTCCGGCTCCACCAACTGGGCTGCACATCGACTAGTCGCGAAGGGAGAACACAATGAAGAGACGACTCTCAAACCAGACAATGATTGCTATGGGATTGCTCCTGTGCCTCGCGATGCAGGAACAAGCGTTTGCAAGCCATTTAACAATGTGCAGCGGCAATCCCAATAATCCACCTGTGCTGATTCAGGTCACCGTTGGCACGGAAACTCGATCTGGCAATGATCAGGTGGTACTCAACGACACAGGAGGCGCTGCGCATCAGTATCCGGCAGGCATCTCCATAGCCCCTCTCGATCCAACGACGACTAATTCGATGCATCACGGCAATGCTATCGTCACTGTTACATGCGATGGAAGTGGGGATAAATTGACCTTCACGAATGTCCTCATCACCGCGACTGCACCCGTAACAAACTACCTCATCACGTTTGTTGCTATCTACACTGCCCCACCCACATCCACGCCAGCAGTTAACGTATGGTACAAATTATCCGGGAGCGGCTCGTTCACCCGTACAACCGGAACGCCCACTGCGGGAGACAAAATCGTAGCCAAAGGGCAGGTTCTGAATCCGGTTACCACAGGAACATGGAAACCCACGGGAACTGAACTGACACTTTCGAAAACACTAATGGCAGGAGGTAGCCTCGATTTTTTCTCAGGCACAAAAACCTGGCAATGGCCTAGGCCACCTGAGTTGAGCAGCCAGCGTCAACTCAAAGGAACTCTCACGATCACGTTGAAAACAGTTGGTGACCAAATTTCCCTTCCTGTCGGCATTGCACTCGAAAACTCGAGCACCGGAGGAACAAATGGCTCGGGATCATCTGGCGGATGCGGTACGATCATGAGCACGACCTGCGCTACGACGGCATCCATCAATGCGACGGCACAGGCTCTTGGCTGTGCCGAATGCAGCGACCAGGCATCGCTGGATAGCCCACAACAGAAGGCTGAACACTTTGCGAAAGCCACGTGGAACAACCTGTCCGAAGACTTGGCCAAAGGGCAAGGCGAATATCTGACATCCCTAGCAACTCTTCTCAAGGTGCCGACCGATCAGCAGCCAGGATTCTTTTCACTGGCCGAAGATCACTATCTCGCGCTCACGAAGATGGATACCGCAACCCCGGACGGTTTTTTGAGAACTCTGAGGGGGCGCATGCCAGATTATGTCTCGGCCGCGAGCTCAGGCCCAGACACCATGAAACAGTGAGTCCGGAAAGCTTGGAAGGCATCTCTATGTGATGATGTGCGGACCGATCATTTGAGACGCATACGAACCTAGACTCCAAATTGCTCTGACGAGCCGAAAGACTGGTTCTGCACTGAAGGGGTCGTCTCAGTGGTTGCTCGGGTGGAGTCAGCTGTGTACCACATAGGGAGCAAGCACTTATGGCACGTATCACAAGAGCGCAATATCATGAAAGGGTGCCTCTCACGCTTCTAGCTTGCTGTCCACTATTACTCCTCATCTTGGTCCTGAATGAGTCTCGAGCACAGACACCTATCACATCCTCGGGCCTGAATACGGTCGTAACGACGACCGGCAATATACACGACATCACTGGCGGCACCAGGCCGGGTGGAGGAGTCAATCTGTTTCATAGCTTTGAAGATTTCAATGTTCCCGCTAACCACATCGCGAACTTCTTCAACGACTCCGGTCTTGCAACATCTAACATCCTCGGACGTGTCAGCGGCGGAAACCCTTCGGAAATCTTAGGAACCATTCAAACCATCGGCTTCGGAAACGCTAATCTCTTCCTCGTGAACCCAGCCGGATTCTTGTTCGGCCCAAACGCCACCGTGAACGTCGGTGGAATGGTCGCCTTCACCAGTGCCGATTATCTCAGACTCTCGGACAACGCGCGATTCAACACGATTCCCAACACAGCAGCCGATGCATTGCTGACTCCTATGCCTGTTGCCGCATTTGGATTCTTGGGATCCAATCCGGGAGCCATCACGGTTCAGGGAAGCCAATTCACTGTGACAGACGGGCAAAGTATCTCGCTCGTCGGTGGCAACATCTCAATTGGGGCAGACACACCTGATGGCGGAACTCCACAACCCGCTCAACTCTCGGCGCCGAACGGTAACATCCTCTTGGCTAACACCGCATCGCCCGGAGAATTCGCTGCCGCCACGCTCCACCCCCTGTCGAATGTGGACGGTGCTTCGTTCACCTCCCATGGCTCAATTGCGCTGGGAGCAGATTCAAATATCAACATCAGCGGCGCGAATACGCTCTCAATTAGAGGAGGGCAATTCGTGCTCTCGATCAACGATTCGGTGCTCACCACTTCTCATACCACCGGACCACCCGAAACAATCTCGCTCAGCCGAGGTAGTTCCATTATAGGATCGACGACAGCAAACAACGACAGAGGAGTTATCACAATTAACTCCGACACGTTGGCTATGGACGGCGCGGCGATCACGAGTACGGCGATCGGACCGAGCCACGGCATGGATATCGCCGTGACTATTGATCAACTTGAATTATCTGGTGGTGCCCAGATTGCCAGCGATGCGGGAGACACAGGGGCTGGCGGCGATATCAATATCTCCGTAAAAGAAAGCGTCTCGATTTCCGGATATGACACCGAAGGGACTCTCCCTGGAATCGTGACGTTTTTTGTGGATCCAAATTCCGGCCTGCCACTCGTGACGAGCGGTCTCTTTTCGTCTGCCTCAGGGAGCGGAAACGGAGGGCACATATCGATCTCTAATTCAGCCAACTCACCTCAAAGTCCATCTGTTACCTTAGACAATGCAGGACAGATCGCAACCCTGAATTCAGGAACTGGGCGAGGAGGGAATATTACTCTGAACGGTATTGCAAGTCTTACACTCGATAATGGTGCTCAGTTATTCAGCTCAAGCGGAACTGATTGGGCTAATAACACATTTTCCGGAATAGGCCCCGGTGGCAATATCTCCGTCATTGCATCGGACCAAGTTCGGGTCTCCGGAGGAAACCTTGACCTTTTCTCACTTACCCAAATCTCTTCACGGTCCTCAGGAATCGGAGATAACGGGCATATCACGTTGCACGCTCCATTAATCAGCCTTGAAACAGGTGGCACATTAACGAGTTCCAAATCTGTCTCCAATTCTGATTCGCCTGGGCTTCACGGAGATATCTCTATCGTCTCAGACTCCCTGACTGTTTCTGGAGCATTTGACTTCGAAGGGGAATTGTTGCCGAGCGGAATTCAAACGATCGCTATAGGTCCGCTGTCACAAACTTCAGGAATCCATACACCCTTGGTTGGTGGAAACATCTCCGTCTCGTCAGCTGTTGTTTCCGTTGATCAAGGATTCGTCGGATCTACTCACCAACGATGGGCAACGGGAGGCAATCTGATCTTCGACGTTGGCGATCTGAATGTCACCCAAGGAGGGTCCATCAGAGCGCAGGGCGATGGAACACTCCCGACAGGACGTGTCACTGTCACTGCCAGCGGCTTGGTAGAGGTATCTGGCGTAGTGGACGGCACACGGAGCACTATAGAAAATGTCGCGGGAGGCGTTGGGCATGGAAATGATATCGCTATTTCAGCTCATCAGGTTTTAGTTTCTGACGGAGGACGCATTAACAGCGAAACGAGAGGGCTGGATGGCCTCAATATTTCTATTTCGGCCGATGAGTCTGTCATCGTTTCTACTGGCGGCAAGATGCGCATTGGTGTGAGAGATTTTGATGGAGGAGCATTACACATTTCCGCCCCTTCAATTCTGCTCGATCAAGGCATCTTGCAAACCTCAACGGTTGGAACAGGCAGTGCCGGTTCAGTGATGCTCACAGCTGATCACGTCATGCTGACGGGAGGACAGATCAGGAGCGAGACAGAACAGACCACAGGAACCGGTGGAAACATTACCATCCACGCCTCCGAGACGATTTCCATTAGCGGACAGTTCAGTGGAAGCGATACTGATACACCTGGGCCAGCCGGAATATTTGCGCGATCCTTCAATGCGGGAGGAAACGCGGGGAATGCCAGCCTTACAGCTCCTATCATCACGGTGGCGGATGGTGGACAGATCAATAGCAGTACATCAAGCGCTAGTCTAGGTGGAGATATTTTCGTGAACGCCAACACCGTCACGATCGAGAACGGCGGCACGCTCTCGGCAAAGACCTCCGGCACCGCGGCTACAGCGACAGGCGGTTCGATCACAGTGACCGCAACAAATCAGGTCGCCATGACAGACGGCGCCAGTATCTCGGCCAGCAGCACCGGTCCCGGCAACGCGGGTAGCATTGATATCGATGCCGGCAGCCAGTTCACGATGACGAACAGCTCCGTGACAACAGAAGCGACCCAGTCGGGTGGCGGTGCCATCAAGATTACGACCGATCCAAGCGGCACGGTGCTGCTCACCAACAGTACGATCAGCGCGTCGGTCCTCGACGGCGCGGGCGGTGGCGGCAGTGTGAACATCGATCCGCTATTCGTCATTCTAGTGAATAGCCACATTCTCGCGACGGCCATCCAGGGCGCGGGCGGGAATATTTTCATTACCACGAATCTCCTCTTGCCCGATGCGAACAGCGTGATCTCCGCTTCCTCGCAATTTGGCCAGAGCGGCACCGTCACGATTCAATCCCCGAATGCCCCAATCAGCGGCCAAATTCACCCGCTGGGAAAGACGCCGCTGATCGCGACATCGCTGTTCAACCAACAGTGCGCGTCAGCGGCCGGCGGTCAGTTCAGCAGCTTCACGGTGGCCGGCCGGAACAGTTTGCCGACTGAACCGGGCAGCTGGCTCACGAGCCCGATCGCGATGGCAGGCGTGGAGCCAAGGCTGAAGGCTGAAGGGGGGAAGGCTGAAGGTCTATCTGGTCTGTCTCGTCTGTCTGGTGTCTCGGATGTCGTTCGAGCAAGGTTGGCCGCACACCAGATAGACCAAGCAGACCAGATAGACAAGACAGACCAATCCCCGTTGTCATTGCGGCAGATTGCGCCGGCAGGGTTCCTGACCCAGGCCTTTTCGGTGGAAGAACCGGCAGGCTGTCAATCATGACTCATCGCGCTGGGGAACCGGCGCATACTCGCTCCCCGAGGTTCGTAACACAGCGCTCCTTCTGCTTCGGTCTCGCCATGGTCATGCTGTTGGCACAGACGTCTGCCTTCGCACAGGATTTCCCGGGTAGGGGGACGATCGATCCGTCGGGACGATCCGGCGAACCGTCTGGGCCCCTGAAGCAAGAGTTTCAACGGCCCTTGCCGCCTCCCAGTCCCGTCCTGCCGCTCGTTCCGCTCCCGCCGGAGGGTGAGGCGCCGATACAGCCAGGCACGGTGCGGGTGTTCGTCCGAAACATACAGGTTATCGGCAACCGCGCATTTTCGGATGCCAAAATCGCCGAAGTGACGGCTCCGTTTACAAACCGGACCTTGCTGACCGAGGATCTGGAGCGGCTCCGCCTGGCCCTGACGCTCCTCTACGTCAATCACGGCTATCTGACCTCCGGCGCGATCATTCCGGACCAGGACGTCGTCTCCGGTGTCATCACGGTACAGATCATCGAGGGGACGCTGACTCGGATCGACGTCGAAGGGAACCGCTGGTTCAGATCGTCCTACCTGCGTGATCGGCTTTCGCTCGGCATCCGGACGCCGGTAACGCTCGCCCCACTCCAGGAACAACTGCAACTGTTGCAGCAGGATCGCCGGATCGAGCGCATCAATGCGGAACTGCGGCCCGGCGATCAGAAGGGCGAGAGCGTGTTGCATGTGCGCGTCGCGGACAAACAACCGTTTCGCGCCTCGATGGAGATCAACAACTACCAGACGCCGCTGGTCGGAGAAATCCGCGGGGTCGGCAAGCTGATTTCCGACAACCTGACAGGCCACGGGGATCAGCTCAGCCTCGGCTACGGCCAGTCGAGCGGAGCCTATCCGATCGTAGACGCCTCCTACGCCCTCCCCTTCACCCGGTACGGCACGACCTTTTCGCCCTACTACCGGCGCTACGGCTTTCGGCTGATCGAGCCGCCTTTCGGCCCGCTGAACATCAAGACCAATTCGGAGATCATCGGCATGAGCATCCGTCATCCGATTTACAAGACCGAGACCGATGAGGTGGCCCTTTCGATCATCGGAGAACATCTCTTCACCCAAACCTTTCTCTTCCACGACACCCCCAGCCAGATGCCCTTCGATACGTTCCCCGGCTATCAGAACGGCGTGGCGACCGTGTCCGCGCTCCGCTTCGCGCAGGACTGGACCCATCGCACGCTCGATATGGTGCTGGCGGTCCGTTCGCGATTCAGCGTGGGCCTGAATGTCCTGGGCGCTACCATCAATGCAGACCCTGACATCCCAGACAGCCAGTTCTTCTCCTGGTTGGGCCAGGTCCAGGCGATTAAGCAGTTCGGCGAGCAGCTGCTCGGCATGCAGCTCCTTGGCCATATGGACCTGCAACTTACCAACTCGCCGCTGTTCCCCGTTGAACAGGTGGCGGTCGGGGGCCGGTACACCGTGCGCGGCTACCGCGAGGTAACTCTCCTGCGCGACAACATGTTCGTCGCTTCGCTGGAGCCACGCTTTCCCTTATGGCGTTGGGGGAACGGAGAACCGATGATCCAGTTGGCCTCCTTCGTGGACGTTGCGCATGGGTGGAACCAAGGCGGCACCCGTGGAGCCCCGACACAGCCAATCACCACCTTTCCCGACACGCTCGCCAGTGTGGGCGTTGGGCTCCGCTGGAATATCCTGCCGAACAACAGGGCCAGCTTCGAAGTCTATTGGGGGCAGCAGCTCAACCACGTGCCGAAGATCCGCGACACGATTCAGGATCATGGCGTGCATCTAGGATTATTGGTGAATCTGTTCTGAAAAGATTGTTTGTTTGGTTTGTCTTGTTTATTTGGTTTGTTTGGCTATTTCGCTGATTGATCAACATGCAACCCGAAGACGGCTATCTGGGTTTGGTTGAACGAAATTCACCATGAACGACATCAACAAAATAAACCAAATCAACCATCTGGTCTGGCTCGTCCTGCTCATCCTCCTCGCAACTGGTTTCCTGTTTCCCAAGGCGTCCATCTCGGTCGCCGCCCTTGAGCCCTCTCCGGAGAGCTTCATGGAGCAGGGACTGCAGGCCTACCAACGGGGCTCGTTCGATCAGGCGCGTGTGGCCTGGAAGCAGGCGGCGGATCTCTTCAAGGCTTCCGGAAACGCTCCCGCACAGGTCGAGGCGCTGGTCCTCTCTGCTCAGGCGTCGATGGGCTTGGGACAATCCACGCAGGCGCTTCAGTCATTAGAACTGGCGCTCACGCTCACTCAGAACAGCGGCGATCCTCTCCCGGAAGCCTCCGTCCTCGGCCATCTAGGGCGAGCCTACTTGACGCTTGGGCAATTGAACGAGGCATCGGAATATCTCCAGCATGCGTCAGCCTTGGCGAACAATCAGAGTTTCTCACCTCTTATCGCAACGACGAACAATGATCTCGGCATTCTTTGGGCGATGAAACAGCAGGACCAGGAGGCGCTGAACGCGTTTGAAGACAGCGTGGTCCATTCACAAAAAGCCAAGCTCCCACTCCTCGTCGCAACAGCCCGCACCAATGCCGCGCGGGCCCTGCTGCGGCTCGGCCAACCAGTCAACAGTCGCATGGCCCTCGACGTCGCGCTCGACCACTTGAAGGATGTTCCCGTATCCAGGGATAAATCGTTCGGACTCATCGGCATCGCACTGGCCTACCAGCGACTGCTTCCTCTGCTCCCCCAGGAGCATGACCCTCTCGTGTACAGAACGGCGGGAACGCTCCAGGAAGCGGCCACGGTCGCTGAGCAACAGGGCGACAGCAGGACCCTGTCCTATGCACTCGGGTATCTTGGACATCTCTACGAAATAGAATTCCGCATGGACGAGGCTTTGCAGCTCACCAGGCGAGCGCTCTTCACCGCTCAATCGGCGGGTGCGCCCGAATCACTCTATCGCTGGCAATGGCAATTGGGGCGCCAACTGGCCGCGACTGGTCAGCTGGATCAGGCGATCACCTCATACCGGCAAGCGGCACTGACACTCCAACCCATTCGGATCGAGGTGGCGCAGGCTTCCTCCGATGGCGCATTCGGTGGACAGGACACGGTGAAACCCTTGTTCTTTGAGCTGGCCGACCTGTTGCTCCAGCGAGCCTCGCTCACTGAGGACAGCAAGGCCGTCGAGGGATATCTGCTCGCCGCTCGCGATGCGATCGAAGCCTATAAAGCCGCGGAGCTACGTGACTACTTCAAGGACGACTGTGTCGACGCCGTACGATCAAAGGTCACGACGTTCGATCGGTTGTCACCGGATACCGCTGTTATCTATCCCATCCTATTCCCCTCCCGGCTCGAACTGTTGATAAGCCTCCCGTCCGGATTAAAGCGCGTGTCCGTCCCCGTGACGGCTGACCGGCTGACCAAGGAAATTCGAGCCTTCCGCCGAGTGGTGGAAAAACGCACCACCCGTGAATACCTGCCCCATGCCCAGCAACTGTATGACTGGCTGGTACGCCCGTTGGAACCGGATCTCGCGCAGACACACATCACCACCTTGGTGTTCGTCCCGGACAGCGCATTGCGAACAATTCCTCTGGCAGCACTTCATGATGGCTCGTCGTTCCTGATCAAGAAGTTTGCGCTCGCCATGACACCCGGTTTGACGTTGACCGACCCACGCCCGCTCAACCGCGAGAAACTCCGGTTCCTCACAGTCGGCCTCACCATCTCTGTGCAGGGGTTCCCCCCCCTGCCCTATGTGGCAGAGGAGATGGAATCCATTCACCAGCTTTATAAGAGTGACCAGCTACTCAACAACGTCTTTCAGACTTCTAAGCTGGAACAGGAATTGCGTGAAGGACGGTATGGAGCCTTGCATATCGCGACGCACGGCAAGTTTTCAACCGACGTGAACGATTCGTTCCTCCTCACGTTCGATGGGAAATTGACAATGCAGACACTGGACCAACTGGTGGGCCTTTTTCGGTTCCGGCAAGAGCCGCTCGAACTCTTGACTTTGAGCGCCTGCCAGACCGGTATCGGGGACGATCGTGCGGCGCTTGGCCTTGCCGGCGTGGCGCTGAAGGCCGGTGCGCGGAGCGCGGTGGCAACGCTCTGGTTCATCAACGATGAAGCATCGGCAGCGCTGATCTCCGAATTTTATCGTCAATTGCGCAACCCCACGCTGTCAAAAGCGGTCGCGTTCCAGCGGGCGCAGTTAACACTATTGGACGATCGTATTTACGAACATCCAGCATACTGGTCGCCCTTTCTGCTCCTCAATAATTGGCTGTAGTAAGGAGATCCACCATGAAGCGTGTCGTGATCATAGGATTGAACCTGTTCCTGGCCCTCGCGGGAGTGCACATCATTGATGCCGCCGATACGGCACCAGCGGTACAGGCCGGTCTACAGGAAGACCCTCCGCTTCCGGTTTACACACCGCCGAAGAAGATGACTCCTCGCGCACGAGTCGGTGGTTCGTTACGTGGGACGGAGGGCACTGAACCGGAACTCGTCGCCTTGGTTCCTGATCACGTGGGTTTGACTATGAAGCAAACCCCAACCCTGAATTGGTATCTCTCAAAACTCACGGCCTATCCCTTACGGTTTACGCTCACCGACACCCAAAAGATTACGCCGATCTTTGAAGGCCCCCTCCCTGCTCCAACCAAGGCAGGGGTCCAATCCATCGATCTCAAGAGCATGGGGCTTGCGCTTGAACCGAATGTGCAATACCGCTGGTTTGTGTCAGCCATCCCCAACCCCGACTCCCCTTCAAGAGATATCGTGGCAGGTGGAATGATTGAGCGATGCGAGTTCAGCGAATGTTTGACGGTGGCCTCGGTGAATGTGACCTGTGACCGTGACAGCGTGCGCACCAATGCGCTTATCGGATTCTGGTACGATGCGATGGGCTGCGTGTCCTCATTGATCGAGAAGGAACCAAAGGATCCGTCGCTTCGAAGGCTGCGCGCGGCCCTCCTGAGGCAGGTGGGACTTAACGGCGTGGCAGACTGGGATTTGCGTTCGATTCAGAGTCATACCAAATAGCCGTTTGGTGCCTTCCACCATGCCAAGGTTGATGTGGCACGCTGTATCCATTTCAATCCACCATGAATCAATTTCGACTCACTTCTCTATTCAGGCCGTTACTTAAAATTTCGCCCAATATAGAGATTCGCTATGTCCTATGTGCATCAGTTCCCTCCTACAGCTTGTTGCCTTGCAGGAGGCTGATGACACGCTGCTTGCCGCATGAAGCAGAACTCACGGGAAAGGTGCGTCCCGGCTCGCCTCGCAGACTCATCGTTGCGGGCCGATCGGCGAAGGGGGCGCGCCGGATCTGCCTTCAATGCTCAGGCGCGTCCCTGGTCTAGAAGTGATGCAGATCACAGGGGAAAACTTCAACGTGAGCATATGGATGGATAACCAACTGGGAGCCAACACACTCTTGGTTGATACGCTACTGTTGCAGCATTTTCGGATGACCACTCGTTTTTCGCTATAGAGTTTCTGCGCACTCTTTGAACGACATTTATGATTGCTCATATCGTCACATCCCTGGAGAATCTCACCACACGACGCGCGTGCACCTGGTCGATCTCTCTTGCGCTCATTGCGCTTTGGTGCCTCTTTATTGACCTTTCTCATGCAGCCGGGCCTGAGATCGCCATCCTCAAATCGTCGGACCTCAAAGCCCACAGCGAAGCCATCGAAGGCTTCAAAGCGACGGCACCCGGCGGAGCGACCTATGTTGAGTACGACTTGCGAGGCGATCTCGACCAAGGGAAGCAGATAGCCAGAAAGATCCGTGCGTCAGATGCGTCGCTTGTGGTGGCTGTCGGCCTTAAAGCCGCGCTGGCAGCCAAGATCGAAATCGTGGATGTCCCGGTTCTCTACATGATGATTCTGGATCCCTTGAAACATCGCCTCACCGCTGCCAACATGACCGGTGTCCTGCTGGACATTCCGACAGACCGTCAGCTGAAGGTCATGCGCGCGCTTCTTCCATCTCTGCGTCGGATCGGCATGCTCTACGACCCTGACAAGACGACCCCCAAGCTGAAGGAGGCGGAGTCTTCCGCGGCCATCCATGAGTTCACGCTGCAGGGGTTTGCAGTCGGGAACGAGAAGGAGATACCACAGCAACTGCGGATGCTCTTGTCCAAATCTGACGCGTTATGGCTCGTTCCAGACTCGACGGTGCTCACGGACGAGTCAATCCGCTTCATTCTCGAATCCTCGGTGGCCAAACAGGTTCCGGTCATCGGTTTTTCACCGGAGTTTACGCGCCTGGGCGCACTGCTCAGCTTGTCGGTTGATTACGGCGAAGCCGGCCGCGAAGCCGGCCTCCTTGCCAAACGTATTCTCAACGGTGACCAACCGCTGCCGCTTATGCCGGTCCCCGTCCAACGGATCAAGATCACGGTGAATCAGAAGACTGCGCGGTACTTGGGTATCTCGATTCCCAAAGAGCTCGACGGCATGATCGACGAAACCTATTGAGTGAATCGTTCCATGGACACTTCAAACCTCGAGGCAGGTCGTGACCTCGGATCACAACCGACTCAGCCGCCCTTCGGCCTCCGCATGAAGTTTGTGATTCTGTTCAGCCTCATCTTCATCATGACGTGTTCATCCTTGAGCTGGTATTTCATTGAAACAAGACGCCAGGCCATGACCGACAATCTGGAAGAACTCGGAACGATCTTGTTAACCAACACCATCCGGAATGAGCATTTTCGAATCGCCGGAGTCGTGCTCGAAGATCACATCACGCTCGGTCAATTCATGCAGACCTTGATGGCAATCGATCATGTCGTCTACGTGGTCATCACCGCCTCCGACGGCCGGATCCTGGACCAACAAAGCAAACGCACACGGCCATCACCAAGCAGCTCATCCGGCGCCTCAGAACAGCCGGTCTATCCAGATGACCCACTCTCCACATCACTTCTGCAGCGTCCGCGGACTGCCCCTCTCATGACCAAGCTCATGTTGTCCTCCACGCACAGGCTCGTCCCTGAAGATGACTCGTCGAACTGGCTCCTCCCCTTCCTGCTCCGAAAGGAAACCCTGTATGATTTTGCCATGCCCGTCCTCCGGATACCTTCGACACACAGTCCCCTGCCTCAGCTGTCGGTCGAGTTGGAAGAGAAACCGAGTTTCGCGCTCTCGAACACAACGTCACCGGTGGTCGGTCTCGTGCGCATCGGCATCACCGATGCACGGACCAGGGACGCGCTACTAGCCAATGTCAGAAATGCCGGCATCCTCACAGTGCTTATTATCGTAGCGGGAATCCTCGGCGCACTCCTCCTCACCTCACGCATTACAACGCCACTGCAGAGCCTCGCCAACGCGGCTCGACAACTCGCCAAAGGAAACGATGCACCGGCTCCGCTCATGGCCTCCACGACCGACGAAGTCGGTGAACTGACCCGAGCATTCAATGTGATGACTCAGTCCCTGCATGAGCGCAATCAGGCAATCACCAGTAACCTCGACACCATCAGACGGCAAGTCCGGCAGCTGACGACGGCGCATCAAGCCAGCGCGGCCATCGCGAGCGCCAACATGCTCGACATGGACCAACTGCTCGACACGGTCCTCGCTTTGTTCATCGATAACCTCGGATTTTCCCGGATGGCGGTCTTCCTTCACCATCCGGATCGGAACTGCGCCTCCGTAGCCAGAATCCTGGGCGTTTCGCCTGAAATTGCGGCGGCTGTTCGCCGGATCGACATACCGGTCGTGGACAACGGCGGTGCCACAGCAGATCTTCTCTTGCACGGCAAACCGTTACTGATCCACGACATTGAACCCTTCACTCCACGCCTGCACCCGCCGATGCTTGAGTTGGCCCAACGCACTGGGGTGCAGTCGTTCGTCGCCGTACCGCTTCAGAGCCATGGGAGCATCCTCGGATTCCTGGCCGGCGATCGAGGCCTGCAGCCCTGTACCGACGATGATCTTCATATCCTGCTCACAATCGCCGGCCACGTGGCCGCCGCCATCGACAATGCCAAGGCCTACGCGGATCTGGCCGAATTGACCCAGCACCTTGAAGAGCGCATTGCGCAACGGACCGAAGAGCTGTCGCGCGCCAACGCACAACTTCAGGAGCATGACCGTCGTCGGTCGACGTTTCTCTCCGTCGTGTCACATGAACTGCGGACTCCGATAGCGGTGATCGGAAGCTTTGCGGACAATATGCTGGACGGCGTGACGGGGCCGCTGACCGACCTGCAACATACTTATCTCGCACGTATTCAGCACAATGTCGCCCGGCTTGGGAGAATCATCGTGCAATTGCTCGATTGGTCGCGCCTTGATACCAAGAAAGTCGAGCTCCGCGTGGAGGCAGTCTGCATCCAGCAGATCGCAACGAGCACGGCTGACAATTTACGGATGGTCGCCGCAGAGAAACAGGTGTCTCTCGCCGTGGCGTCGGCCGAGTCGCTTCCCCCCGTTCAAGGCGACCGCGACAAATTAGAACAAGTTCTGTGGAACCTCATCGGAAATGCGATTAAATTCACCCCGCCAGGCGGCCAGGTCACTGTCGAGTTTTGCATCTCTCCATCAGGGTTCGTGCGGACCTGTATCGCCGATACCGGTTGTGGGATCGACCCAGCCCATCGCTTGCGCATTTTTGATGAGTTTTCGCGGGTACCGTCAGCCCTGCCTGCGTCACAGGGCGCTCAGCTGGGGCTCTGTATCACAAAGACACTCGTCACGATGCATCACGGAGACATTTGGGTGGACAGTGAACCCGGAGGCGGGTCACGTTTTTACTTCACACTCCCGATCGTTGGATCGCACAGTGCCTCAGACCGGATGACATGAGCGTTTGGTGGGATATACGTGGCACTGCCCGGAGCAGCACCGCACACGTCTAGAAAGGACACGCCTACGATGCGAGCGAAAATCCTTATCGTCGACGACGACCCTGATATTCGACTCAGCTTGCAGAATCGTATCAGCTTTATGGGACACGACCCGTTGACCGCAATGGACGGAAAGGAGGCGCTTCGCGTCATCCAGGAAGAGGAGCCTGATCTTGTCCTGCTGGACTTGGAGCTGCCACTCCTCTCCGGGCTGGACCTGCTCAGGCAAGTCCGTGGCACCGTTACCCAGAACCACTCCCTGGACGAGGAGACGCTCCAGCCACCGGGAACGTATACCACCCCGATTTTCGTCATCCTCACCGCCTACGGAACTATTGAGCGTGCCGTGGAGGCCATGCAACTCGGTGCCTTTGATTTTGTGCCGAAGCCGTTTACCGCGGACCACCTTACCGTCGTCATCAACAAGGCCTTGGCCACCGTCGCCCTCCACCGTCACGTCGATACGCTCCGCAAGGAAGTCGATAATCAGTTCGAACCGATCGTCTCGACCAGCAGGCAGATGGACGAACAACTGACTATGGCCAAACAGGCAGCCTCCTCCTCCGTGACGGTATTGTTGCTCGGCGAAACAGGGACGGGGAAGGAGGTGGTCGCCCGTGCCATTCATCGGTGGAGTCCACGTTCCACAAAACCATTTATTGCCGTGAATTGCGCCGCCTTTCCTGACAACCTATTGGAGAATGAGCTGTTTGGCCACGAGAAGGGCGCGTTCACCGGAGCCGTCAAGCGGGAGCCCGGAAAAATTGAGATCGCGGATGGAGGGACGCTCTTTCTTGATGAGATCGGCGACATGCCGCTCACCATGCAAAGCCATCTGTTGCGAGTCCTGCAAGATCAGAAATTCTACCGTGTCGGCGGAACCCAAGAAGTACGGACGAACGTGCGTTTTATCGCAGCCACGAATAAAGATCTGACGCAGGCGATTCTTCAGGGAACCTTCCGCAAAGACTTATACTTTCGCCTTGCCGTGATTACCATCGCCCTGCCCCCGCTGCGTGAACGGATGGAGGATCTTTCCACGCTCGTCGACCGTTTCTTCAATCGGCCCAGCAACATGGGCCTGTCTAGGCGCTTGACGCTCAGCGACGAGGCATTTCAGGCTCTGCAACGATACCCCTGGCCTGGCAACGTGCGTGAATTGGAAAATGTGCTCACTCGTGCGCTCATTTTATGCCCTGATGACACGATCGGACTGAAACACCTCTCATTGACTGCCGCAACAACGTCAGCAGCCTCCACTCCCCCAGTGAATCCAGAACCAATGCCTGACATATTATCTCGCTCGTATCACAAGAGTATGGACGCGTACAGTCAGAATCTCATTGAGGCGGCCTTACGTCGGAACGGGTGGAATCAGACAAAGGCGGCAGCGGAACTCGGTCTGCAACGGACCTACTTCACCAAACTCCTCCGGCAGAAGCAGATTTCAGGCAGACCGCCTGCGACTTCCCCTGGCTGAAGGGGTAGGCGGCGCTTCTGACAATGTTTTCGCCTCGTCGCTCGGTCTCTGAGAACAGCTACAGACCATATCAACCCTGCTTGCCCCATTGACCTGCATCTAACTCGATCCAGCTTGGAATCCGTTCTGATTCAAGTGCGAATCGCCAAACAACACGTCCTTCTACGTAAGTCCTGAAAATCCCACGAGTTAGATGTGGATTGTGTCTGGCTTAAGAAATGCTACGTACTTCTCATGAAGAAACTCCGGAGGATTCTTGATGCGGAACCGTTCAACGCAGAACCGGAATCCATGATCGGAATTCGAGCACGCAACGCAATCTCCTCGTGAATGAATCACGATGGACATATCAAAAGGGAGGGCACGAACATGCTGAGTGACCTGGCGATGTTGACGATCACGCTCGCGATGGGTTTCACAGTTATCGGGTTGGCGATGCTACTCCACAAGATCTGAGACGTGAGGAGAGCCTTGTTACGAACTCTGCAGGAGGGAAGGGGGTGCAAAACCATGATGGGATTAATTCTAGAAGTACTCTTCATCAGTGCCACAATCGGCTTGATGTATGCAACGATCGGTCAGGCTCAAGAGTAATCGCAGTGACGCGGCTGTCTATCACCCTACACATTACGATCGCGAGACACTGGGTTAGACACGAGCCGGGATGAGATCTTGAGTAGAACAACGACGCCTGCTGGAGGGATTTATCCGGCGCCTCACTTCGATACTGCGATAAAGAGGCGCCGGCCGTGGAACCGAGGCTGCGGACGGTAAATTGCTGCGGCAGCGTGCATCGTTGCTCGAACCAGGGGGACTTGGAGAGGTGGCTGCGAGGATGCTGGCCATGCAGGCCTCTCCGGCGCAGTACTGGCGGTGGGACGGAACGCTAGTGAACGGCGTAGGGGGCCACAGTGTTGCTGACGAACATATGCAAAGAACATGAGGGGCTGTAATGGATGTAAAGGGGTTCATCATGGAAGACGACCATGGACAGGAGTTCGTCGTGGTATGTGAAAAGCCGTATAGGCAGCCGGGAAAAGCCTTCGCGCTCAGGGGCTGGCAACGACGGCGGATGGTTCCGCTGCAGCATACGGGACAAGAACTTCGCCATATGACCAGGGGGGTGCGGAGCGCACTCAACGTCTTGCTTCAAAGCCTCCCGAAAGTGCGTAAGAATGTCTAAGGTACAACTGTTGTGTGCAGGGGGCATTGTTGATTCATCACAATTCATTAACCAGGAATACTATTTAGTCTTCCAGGCGAGAGCACACAAAGGAGTCTTCCATGATCAAGGCCAAGAGACAGTACCTCCAGGTGGCGTTGTCGGTGATCACGTTCGTCTTAGTTATTGGCTCTCTCTCGATGGTCTGGCCCACGATCTTTGCCATTTTCTTCGGTGCAATCCTGCTGTTCCAATCGTGCTGTCTTGAAGAGTTGATTGCGATGCTGTCCTGGGCCGCAATCGGCCATATGCCAAACGCCACCTCTCTTCTGTAACCCGGTCTTCCGGCCACGGGGGACCTGAACGGAACAAGAGGAGTGGGAAGGGGAAGGCGAACAAATGCTTGATTATATTGGTCGGGGCGAGAGGATTTGAACCTCCGACATCCTGCTCCCAAAGCAGGCGCGCTACCGGGCTGCGCTACGCCCCGACGTTTTCACAGTGCTGAGGATTGAGTCCTCAGTCCATTCAGCAATCACCGATCGCAACAGCTTCGCACTGATTACTCAGCACTTACAACAGATCTCGCAACTTCAGAAAGGCCTTGGCCCGATGACTGATACGGTTTTTTACGTCCGGCGTCAATTCGGCCAGTGTTTTTCCCATCTCAGGTACGAAAAACACCGGATCATAACCGAACCCCTTCGAACCAACCGGCGCTTCTGTAATTCTCCCACTCAATTCGCCGGTCGCGACTTGCACCCCACCCCCGGAAGGCAGCACAAGCGCCGCCACGGTAATGAATCGGGCGGTCCGTTGCATGGGAGGGACTCCGCGCAATTCCTGGATCAGCTTCCGGCAATTATCCTCGTATGTCGCATGCTCCCCGGCATAACGCGCAGCATAGACCCCGGGTCGCCCGTTTAATGCATCAACTTCCAATCCCGTATCGTCGGCTACTGCAGGAAGGCCGGTTGCTGCCGCAACCTCCCGCGCTTTCTTGATGGCATTGGCCTCACAGGTGGCTCCATCTTCAACGACCTCCGGCACATGGGGAAACTCCTCCAATGTCCTGATCGTGATGCCCAGATCACCCAAGAGCGCGGCTAACTCAGAGCCTTTGTGGCGGTTTCTGGTTGCCAGTACGATTTCCTTCATCACCGGCACGTCAATCCAGCTCGCCGATCAATTCTTTCTGAATCACAGTTAATTGCTGGATCGCCTGCCAACCCAACGCTAAGAATTCGTCCAAGTCCTGCTTCGCAAAGGGTGTGCGTTCCGCTGTTCCCTGTACTTCGACATACCGGCCCCGGCCGGTCATCACGAGATTCATGTCCACTTCAGCCATCGAATCTTCGGTATAGGCCAAATCTACCATCACTTCGCCGCCCACCTTCCCCACGCTCACAGCAGCCAGGTAGTCGATCAGCGGCAGCCGCTTAATCAGCCCCTTCTTCTTGAGCGCAAGACAGGCATCGGCCAAGGCGATGAACGCACCGGTAATTGATGCCGTTCTGGTCCCCCCATCCGCCTGGATCACATCGCAGTCGAGCCAAATCGAACGTTCACCCAATTGAGACAGATCGGTCACCGAGCGCAGCGAACGGCCCACTAACCGTTGAATTTCCAAGGTTCTCCCGCCCTGTTTTCCTTTTACGGCTTCCCGCGACGTCCGTTCATGGGTCGCGCGTGGCAGCATCGAGTATTCTGCCGTCACCCACCCGGTCCCTTTCCCCTTCAAAAACGGAGGCACTTTTTCTTCCACCGAAGCCGTGCAAATGACTTTGGTATCCCCCATTTCAATGAGAACGGCCCCCTCGGCATGTTTGATGAAGTTTCTTGTCACCTTAACCGGGCGTACTTGATCCTGTTGCCGCCCATCGACCCGAACAAAACCCTTGATTCCACTCATTCCAGATCCCTTTCTTCAATATTCCTGCGATTATAGTGAAGACCTGAAGAAAGCGCAAACGATCGGCTGCTTCAGGAATTGTGGCACGGTTGAGATAATTTCATTGCACCGATCCTCACGATCTATCCGACTTGTACACCGACTTGTACAAAATTCGGAGACCACCACGGATAATTCTGTACACCAATTTCATAGCGGATTGAGATATTGTCGATCACTGCATCACTTCACTGATGGCGCTCAACATGACAAACAGCACCACAGGTCTAGTGATTCATCTCGCATACCCACTTTTAGAAAATGGATTTACTCTCAAACACCACGTCGCACCAAATGATTTTTAAATGGCACAAAAGGTGCATTCGAGTTATAGATTCTTTTCAGTCCTTCAGATAGGACCGAATCAACCGATACACACATAAGACCAATAACAGCAACCTTCGAATTCAGTTAACCACCGACACCCATGCAAACACCCCTAGATCGAAATGCGCACCAAGCCTTGCTCGACAACCGCAACATTCTGATTGTCGATGATGAAGAACCCATCCGGCGAGTGATCGGCTATCTCCTCAGCCCTCACGGATACCCCGTCGATTTCGCCGCCGACGCCCGCGAGGCGCGCAAAAAATTGGACACCCACCCCTTCGCGCTCATGCTGTGCGACGTGAACATGCCCGGTGAGTCCGGTATGGACCTGGTCCGAAATATTCTCTCGGAACGTCCGGAGACCGCCGCCATCATGGTCACGGGACTCGACAGCTCGGTTCTGGCCAACGCAGCCATCGAGGTGGGCGCGTTCGGCTACATCGTCAAGCCCTTCGAGTCCAGCGAGGTGCTGATCAACGTGGCCAACGCCCTTCGCCGCCGCAAGCTGGAATTAGAAAACCGTTTTCACCGGGAAAATCTCGAAGATATTGTGCGCACCCGCACCGTAGCCTTGCAGCAGGCGCTGGACTGGCTGGAGCGCAGTGAGAAAGAATTGCGCCTCTCGCGAGAAGAAACCATTCAGCGCTTGGCCATCGCCGCCGAGTTTCGTGACAGCTCGACCGCCCGGCATATTCACCGAATGAGTCACTACTGTGAGTTGCTCGCGCGCCGGTGCGGGCTGTCCTCCGATCGGTGCGACCTGATCCGCACGGCCAGTCCCATGCACGATATCGGCAAGATCGGCACTCCTGATCATGTCCTATTGAAACCGGGGAAATTCACCCAGGAAGAATTCGGAGTGATTGCACAGCATGCGGAGATCGGCTATCGCATCCTCAGCGGATCAGACGCAGAACTGCTCAAAGTCGCGGCCGTCATCGCCTATACTCACCACGAGCGATTCGACGGCACCGGCTATCCACGAGGCCTCAAAGGGGAAGCGATTCCCATCGAAGGCCGCATCGCATCGATCGCCGATGCATTCGATGCGCTCACAACCCAGCGCGTCTACAAACCGGCATTTGAGATCGGCCATACGATCGAACTCATGCTCAAACACCGCGGCGAACACTTCGATCCCGAACTGCTCGACATCTTCTTTTCGTCTACAGACGAACTTGTGCGAATCCGCGACCAATACGCCGACCCGACCCCCCCCGACCCCCCCCTCGACTCCTAGAAACTTGCTCCATTATTCATGATGGTTCATCGCGGCATCGGCGGGAGGCCTGCGCCGCGTGGCTATCGAACAACCGGAGCAGCGCGTTGACGTGCCACAACAACATGAAGACGGGAGGATTGCCGGTGATGGCAAAGAAAACGGTGACGGCTCGGAATCGGACGGAGCACAGAAACTGGATTGCCTATCTCTGTGAAGCTCTCGTAACCTCAGGCGCCATGCCGACGTGGGAGGCTGCTACCTACCTCACCGAAAATCTCTTCGGCGAGAAACCGAACCCGCGCTTGCTGACTCCTGTAAACCCTCACGAAGCAACCTCGCAGTTTCTTCGACGTCTCTATCAGCCTCTTGTTGAAGCGGCATCGCGCGAGGCAACCCTGCCCTCCTCCGCAACCCTGCATATCTTTACCGACATCAGCCTCACAGGCAATTCCGCCGTACTCATCGTCCTCTTTCCCGGAGACAACAGGCCTCAGCAACTGCTCCTACTGGACGCTGCCAAAGCCTGGGACCTCGTTTTTCCTGACGCCGAGTCATTCAACCACTGGGCAGGCGAACGGTACCACCGGATCGTGAATGCGCTTCGCGGCGCCGCCGTCAACCTTCAAGACGATTTCCTATCGTCGGCAGTCTGAATATGAGTGGCAAGTAGCAAGTAGTGAGTGGTAAGTGGTCCGTATCGATTGACGAATGAGGAACGGCCCCTCACCCCTGTTCCCTCTTCCATTCCGACCATCAACCATTCTTCCCCTACGCTCCTTACTTTTCACGTTTCACGCTCGCCCAGTTGAGCCCGGTTCATAATTGAGATTGGGCGAAAGCCAGCGTTCAATCGTGCGTTGGTCCATCCCCTTACGGAGAGCGTAGTCCTCGACTTGGTCTTTCCCGATCTTACCAACGGCAAAATACTTAGCGTCCGGATGGGCGAAGTAGAATCCGCTGACGGCGGCAGCCGGCAGCATGGCAAAGCTTTCCGTCAACGTGATGCCGACAGCCTGTTCGACCGACAACAGATCGAACAACAGCCGCTTCTCCGTATGGTCCGGGCACGCCGGGTACCCCGGCGCGGGACGGATGCCGCGATACTTTTCACGAATGAGATCGTCAGCCGTCAGTCGTTCGGATTTGCCGTATCCCCATTCTTCTCGCACCTTCCTATGGAGATACTCGGCGAAGGCCTCGGCTAACCGGTCCGCCAACGCCTTGGCCATGATTGAATTATAGTCATCGTGATCCTTGTCGAAGCGTTCGCAGAGTTCCTCCATGCCGATGCCGGACGTCACCGCAAAGGCTCCGAGGAAATCCTTTCGCCCGGAATCCTTCGGCGCAATGTAGTCGGACAACGCACGATTGGGCTGCCCGTCAGGCTTTTCGGCTTGTTGCCGCAGCGTATGGACCGTCGTAAGTACAGCCGTACGCGACGCATCCGTATACAGCTCGATATCGTCACCCACACCGGAGGCCGCGAAGAATCCATAGACCCCTTTGGCGCGCAGCAGTTTCTTCCGGACGATCTCATCCAGGAGCCGTCGTGCGTCATCGTACAATTCCTTGGCCTTCACTCCGACCGTGGCATCATCAAAGATCGCCGGATAGCGCCCCCTCAACTCCCAGGTATGAAAGAACGGCGACCAGTCGATGAAGGGAATCAGGCCGGTCAACGATTGGTCCGCGATCACCCGGACGCCCAGAAAACCGGGCGTCGGAATATCGAGCGCAGCCCAGTCGGTGACCGGACGATTGGCGCGGGCACGGGCGATCGGCAGCACCGGTTTTTCTCCCTTGCCCTGATGGATCTGTCTCATACGGTCATAATCATTCCGGACTTCCTGCACAAACCCGGGCTTCTGAGCGGGGCTGATAAGGTTCGATACCACGCCGACGGCCCTGGACGCATCCAGCACATGGATGACTGACGGACTATATGAAGGCGCAATTTTGACGGCCGTATGGGCCTTGCTCGTGGTGGCGCCGCCGATCAACAGCGGAATCTCGAATCCTTCGCGAGTCATCTCTTTCGCCACATGCACCATCTCGTCAAGCGAGGGAGTGATCAACCCGCTCAAACCGATGATATCGACCTTCAGTTCCTTCGCCGCCGACAGAATCTTTTCGCAGGGGACCATCACACCGAGGTCAATGACCTCATAGTTGTTGCAGCCCAACACCACGCCGACGATATTTTTTCCGATATCGTGAACATCGCCCTTGACCGTCGCGAGCAACACCTTGCCCTGCGCCTGGTATCCGCCCAGCCGCTTTTTTTCTTCTTCCATGAACGGCATCAGATAGGCCACCGACTTTTTCATCACCCGCGCACTCTTCACTACTTGAGGCAAGAACATCTTGCCCGACCCGAACAGATCCCCCACGATATTCATGCCGGCCATCAAGGGCCCTTCGATCACGGAGAGCGGCTTGGGATACTTTTGACGGGCCTCCTCCGTATCCTGATCGATGTAGTCCGTAATGCCCTTCACCAGCGCATGGGACAATCGCTCCTCGACGGTGCCGCTTCGCCACTCATCGTCCTTGACCGCGACTTTCCCCTTTTGTTTCACCGTTTCGGCAAACGTCACCAGCCGTTCCGTGGCATCAGGCCTCCGGTTGAGCAACACATCTTCCACCAGTTCGAGCAGGTCTTTTGGAATCTCCTCGTAGACCGCGAGTTGTCCGGCATTCACGATGCCCATGTCCAGCCCGGCCTTGATCGCATGGTAGAGGAACGCCGAGTGCATCGCTTCGCGCACGACATTGTTGCCGCGAAACGAAAAGGAGATATTACTGATACCGCCGCTGACCTTGGCTCCGGGCAGGTTCCGCTTGATCCAGCGCGCCGCCTCGATAAAATTCAGCGCGTACTCGTTATGTTCTTCGATCCCGGTCGCCACGGTCAAAACGTTGGGATCGAAGATGATGTCCTCGGGTGGAAACCCGACCCGCTCGGTCAGGATGCGATAGGATCGCGCACAGATCTCTTTCTTCCGCTCCAGCGTGTCAGCCTGACCCTTTTCATCGAACGCCATCACGACCACCGCCGCGCCGTACCGGCGCACGAGGGTGGCCTGTTCGATGAACTTCTGCTCCCCTTCCTTCAAGCTGATGCTGTTGACGACGGCTTTGCCCTGGATATTTCGCAACCCCGTTTCCAGCACCTCCCACTTGGAACTATCGACCATGATCGGCACTTTGCAGATATCCGGTTCCGACGCGACGAGGCGCAGAAACTTTTCCATCGCCTTATTGGAATCCAGCATGCCCTCATCCATGTTGATGTCGATGATCTGCGCGCCGCCTTCAACCTGTTGGCGCGCCACGGAGAGTGCGGATTCATAGTCGCCGGCCAGGATGAGTCTGGCGAAGGCCGGAGATCCGGTCACATTGGTTCGTTCGCCGATGTTCACAAAATTGGAATCCGGACGGATCGTGACTGCTTCCAAGCCGCTCAGCCTCGTATACGGAGTCACCGCCGGGATCGTTCTCGGCCTGATATCGCGCACCACCCCGGCGATCGACTTGATATGGGCCGGCGTGGTTCCACAACAACCGCCCACGATGTTGAGCCATCCGTTCTGTGCCCACTCACGCAGCTGCGGCGCCAGACTGTCCGGGGTCTCAGGGAAACCGGTCGGCAGCAACGGATTCGGCAATCCGGCATTTGGATGGGCGCTCACATAGATCGGTGCAATGCGCGACAATTCTTCGATCAACGGGCGCATTTCTTTGGGCCCGAGCGCGCAATTCATTCCCACACTTAAGAGCGGCACATGGGAAATGGAGTTCCAGAACGCCTCAACGGTCTGCCCTGTGACACCTCGATTACTTCCGGCCTGGATAAATGTGACCGACGCCATAATCGGCACAGGCCGGGCGCCTGATGCAAAAACCTGTTGGATCGCAAAGAATGCCGCTTTCGCGTTCAGCGTATCGAAGATGGTCTCTACCAGCAGAAGATCGGCCCCGCCGTCCAACAGTCCGCGTACCTGCTCGCCATAGGCCGCCACGAGTTCTTCATAGACCGTCCCACGGGCTGCGGGGTTGTTCACATCCGTTGAAATCGATGAGGTCTTGGTGGTCGGTCCGATCGCTCCGGCAACAAAACACTGTCGCCCCGGTTGTGCCGCTTGAACCTGCTCAACCGCCCGTCTGGCACACTCCGCTCCTGCCCTGGACAGTTCATAGCCGAGAGACGCCATGTGATAGTCCGCCAGCGAGATCGACTGAGAATTGAACGTGTTGGTTTCGACGATATCGGCCCCGGCTTCCAGATATTGCCGATGAATGTCTTCGATAATCGCCGGCTGTGTGATGTTCAAGAGATCGTTGTGGCCTTTGAGATCTTTCTTCCAATCCTTGAACCGCTCGCCTCGAAACGCTGCTTCGTCCAGCTTGCGCTGCTGGATCATCGTCCCCATAGCGCCGTCAAGAATGAGAATCCGCTCCTTGAGCAGCGCCTCGATTTGAGCCTGTTGCCTGATCTGTGTAGTCACCCCCCGATCCTCCCCAATTGAAAAACTGAGTCGTGATCATACTGGATGCATGCTGCACCAGCAACCCGACAGAAGCGGTATCCTTGACATCGATTTAGACCCGCCGATACCATCCCCGCCTATTATGGCTACTCCACTGATTCGACCTTATATCGCTGGGCCAGCCGTTCTCACCACCGTACTCCTGGTCGTTTTGTGTTGGCTATGTCCGCCGAAAGTTGACGCCGCGCCTTACTTTGAAGACGGTTTTCTTGGCCTGACTCAAGCAGAGCTGCATGCAAAGATGGGCCGCCCCCAGGCGGTGCGCGACCGAAAATCTGCCCTGCGCATCTTCACCTATTATCCGATCACCGACTGGTCGAGCTATTTCAGCAAGTTAGTCTCTCCGGAAAACGGAGAAGACGTCTATACCTTCACACGCAACGGGACGAATATCCGCTATTCGTTCAGCTATACGGCTGATCCGAACGACCAGCGCGAGGACCGGCCCCTGTTCGTGCGCCTGGTGGATATTGAGTTGTCCCCGCCCGTGCCGATCGACCAGCTGCCGTCATTGATTCCCGAGTTTCGCCCGTCAGCAGAGCAGGCCAGCCCCGCCTTCCGCTCCAATATCTGGGTATTGCTCTTCAAAGGAACCCCGTCACCGGAGGCCCGCTTCATTATCAGGGAACAGGAGAAAGACCGGCTGGATTGGCTGTTGAGCTACCAATTGTTTTCGATGCAGGGACTTCCCGATCGTCTGACACGATCCGTCTTGATCGACCGAGTCGAAATCAGCGCTCAAAGCCTGCAACTGGTCACCCAACGGCAGCGGCATACCCATGAACCCATCCTCAACCCTTATTGTGGCGAATTCATCCGCCAATCCGCCGTACCGGTTTCGCCGGCCAAGACCATTCCTGTGCCAAAATACGCAGAATAGGCCACTGGAAGTGTGAATTCTGGAGGGAAGGGGCGTTATTGCGGAGCTTGCTGGAGACGGTTCTGCTGAACTTGACTTGTGGCGGTTGCCTTTTGTTTCATGACATCGAGCGTGCCGCCTGTACTCGTATAAATGAGCACCGGTGTGCCAACCCCCAGGACAAACAGTAAGCCCAACGCCAACAACCGTATCATGGGACTGTTTTTACTGAAATACATGACCAGGAGCAAAAAGACCGCTGCTGCTCCGGCATAGTTGAGGATGGTCTCCTGATCCAAACTACTCAGGTTCACACCCGATGTGCCTGAAGACCCCTTGGATCCGATCGCCTTCACCCGGTCTTTGATCGTCTGCTGAACCGATTGAAAAGTTGAGGAGACTTTAGACTCCGGGTCAGACAGCTGCTGGACCTTCACCTTCGCCCGGTATTTTTCCGGAATGGTTTCCAGTTTGTCGGTATAGACCGCATTTCCCTTGTCATCGATATACGAATAGATGGCACCGGCAGATGCGCCCGAGAACCCTCCCTGCCCCAAAGCCAGTCCACAGGCGAAGACACAGGCCAGCGCCGCACGACAACATCGTTGTACTCTACCCTGATATCCCATCACCTGCCTCACTCACCCGGTCCACATACCCTATCGACAATGAGTATACAGCCTCCCCTTCTATTGGGAATCGTTTTCACAAAATGTGCCGATTCTTGACGCCCCTTCCCCCCCCCTGTTAGCATTCGCCGCTTCTAGGGGTCTGTCCGACCGGCTCCTCGCACACTATGACTACCGAGATACCCAACCCTGAGCCCGCCTTGCTCGAGCAGAAACCCGACGAGGAGTCGTTTATTCGACGCCGACCGGTGCGGATCATCATCTATGCGGGACTTGCCATTTTTGCCCTGATGATGGTGCTCTGGCCAATGATCGCCCAGCTGCGTGACCCGGACTTTCAGCAGCATATCGACCAGCATCGGGTCATGGTGGGCATGACGAAGGAGCAAGTTCTCAAATCCTGGGGTGGGCCGCAGACGATCCATACCAGCTTCACCAAAGATGGTATCCGGCAAGAAGAATGGATTTTCGAAGACTGGGAAAGCACGGCCGTAATCCGGCATCGCTATTTATATTTTGAGGAAGGCACACTCGTCGGAGGCTGGTACGAGGGAACAAGCGAACGCCGGCCAGGTGACTTCCCCGCAGAGAAGCCCCACCCCAAAATCCAGCCGTAGGCATATCGTCGTGGCAATCGACACTGACCATGCTTGAGCGCTCGTATCTCGTGAAGCCCGCTTCGCCGACGATGCGAGGCGAGCGTATCTCGTTGGGAAAAAGCGCTGATAGCTGATGGCCGATAGCACGTGATCGGAACAGCCGATCAGTCTTACAGCAGCGGCACTTGTGAATGACAGGAATTACGCCGACGCTTCCCGGATAGACAGCCTGAGTCGGCTGAGCAGGACTTCGGCACGGGCTTGGTCTGACACATCCACCATCACACGGCTGACGAAGAACGGCACTCCCGGATACAGGCTGCTCATATGCTCGCCGTGAATAACATAGGCGATACGGTTGCCGTCGAGCAGGCTCTTGATGATGGCCAACTCCCCCACATCCTGGGTATTGATGAGATGAATCATCCGCATACTCACCCCATCCGCAATCGTCTTCCCGGTCGATCGAAAAGCCGTTCATCCGATTGCACTTTTCGACCTCTCCCTTTACACTCCGGGTGAGTTAGGGCGTTTCGGTGATGCGCGCGCGCCGCTCCCGACCGGGACCGCCTGAAATGGTGAGCACCCGCTTCCATTCGCGCACCTGGTAGATGGCCCAGGCATTCGGCTGGCCTTTGAAGAAGGCTGTCGGATCTTCGCCGCTGGCGTTCAGGAAAATCGGTTCCGTAAACCCTTCTTCCAGGACGTAATCAAGAAGGGATTCAGTAGTAAAACCCGCGCCACAGAGCGTCACATCGGCTAATACGTTGAGGATCTCCTCGGGATTTTGGATCGTAATCGGATTCATTGATTCGCTCCCACGTTGTGCCAGCGAATTGTAGCGACGCACCGCTCAAGAAGGCAAGAGACGATGGCTGCTTACATGACGAACTCAAAATTTCTCGACGCTCTCCTCCGCATCATGGATGGAAAGCACCACTGGGCCTGGGATCACTTCGCCACCGGCACCCTCACGAAAGAACAGTTAAAGATTCACTTCCAACAGGAATATGCCGTCTACGTGAGAGATTTTCCTGTTTTCCTCGCCCGTATTCATGGGAAGAATCCTCCCGCTCCGGTCCGCCGCATGCTGGCCGAAAACATCTATGAGGAAGACACCGGGGGCCTCTCTCTGGGAACGTCCCACCCCGCACTCTTTCTCTCCATGATGGAGGGACTGGGATTCAACCCTGATGACTTCGAGCGGGTTCGCCTATTGCCGGCCAGCCGCGCCTACCGAGCCTGGCTCGACCGGATGTCGAATCATCGCCATTGGGTGATTGGCGCTGCCACACTGACGATCTTTGTCGAAGGCAGCGTGAAGGACCGCAAAGAAATCCATCAGCCGTCCGAACCTAAAAGCGCGGAAGATATCGAAGCGGTCATCCGGAACCATCCGCTCGTTCGTCACCATGGCCTTTCACCCGACCACATGGATCTGATCCGTGCCCATCAGTTGGTCGAAGCAGGACATCGCCATGATGCCTATGACATGGTGGTGAATCACACAGCGCCGCCGTTGAGACGATCAGTTCTCACTCACATCAAAAAAAGCCTCGACTTTTGGCTCCGCTATCGCGACGCCGTCGCCAAGGCGTGCAGAATTAAGAGACCGTGATCCCTCGGATTGCTCCTGCCGCTGTGTTCGTTACGACCCTCTCGTTCATGCTGTTGGCTCTCGGCCATCAGCCGTCAGCAATCAGCTCCGAGATTCCAGATAACATGGTCATGATTCCTGCCGGAGAATTCCTCATGGGCAACCCGGACGACGGTGTCAGCTTCGACGATGAACGGCCGCAGCGCAACGTCTATGTCAGCTCCTTTTTTATCGACCGCCACGAGGTCACCAACGCCCGCTACAAGCAGTTCATGGACGCCACCGGGCATCCGGCGCCGACTCATCAAAAATTGGAATTCAGGTTGTGGTTTCACGGTATCCCGCTTCCCGGCAGCGAAGAGCATCCGGTCGTCAACGTCAGCTGGGAAGACGCCGTCGCTTACTGCCGGTGGCAAGGCAACCGGCTCCCGACCGAAGCGGAATGGGAAAAGGCCGCGCGTGGCGCCGACGGCCGCCGCTATCCCTGGGGAAACCACTGGGACTTCTCCAAAGCGAACAGCGCCAGTTACTGGGCCGGCCGCACGGTTGAATTCAAAGACGGAGAGGAATGGAACGCCTTCTGGCTGACTGGCGAGGGCGCGCGCATCTCCCATGAGCGGGGACTCAGGGGTGAAGTCCTCACCCTGCCCATCGGCAGCTTTCCGGACAGCGCCAGTCCCTATGGTCTCCTCGATATGGCGGGCAATGCCTCGGAATGGGTACAGGACTGGTACGAACCCTATTCCTATCTCAACGCCCCGCTCTCCAACCCACAAGGGCCGAACGGGCAGCTTCTCAAAGTGGTACGCGGCGGGTCCTGGCTCAAACCGGCGAGGAGCCTCCGTGCCTCAGACCGTGACTATGGCTATCCGACCGACCGGGCCAGCGGCATCGGCTTCCGCTGTGCGAAAGACGAATTTTAACTGGTTATTTCGGCCTGGAATCACACTGATACTGTATCAGTCTCTACCTGGCGGATCAGCCAGTAGCGCCATTCTGGTCTTTTCTCCTAGTATCACGGTATCTCCTGTACGCGTGGATCGTGAATCGTATCTCGTATCTCGCAAACAAAGAGGGTTCGGCGCACTTTTCGTCCTGCGCTTCACGAGATACGCTTCACAAGGTGTATACATGGACACATTCCGAGACTTCAAGCGATACGCAGATCAAGTCGCCGAAACCGCCCGCTGGGCGGCGCGGAAGGGCTGGGCGCCGGCAACGAGTACAAACTATAGCGTTCGCTTGCCCGATGAAGCCGCGCCGGCAATCTGTGCAATTACCATGTCCGGTATCGACAAAGAACAGCTCGATACTGACTCTGTCCTGGCTGTGGATGGTGAGGGACATCCGGTGAATGGGGGTCAGCTTCGCCCATCCGCAGAGACCCTCCTCCATCTGATGCTCTACCGCAGACGGAACATCAGCGCAGTCCTCCACACCCACTCCGTGGCCGGCGCATTGCTGTCCCGATTAGCCGAGATGGAAGGCTACGTGAGCTTCTCCGGCTGGGAACTACTCAAAGGTCTGGAGGGAATCGATCGGCATGATTGCGAAGTCCGGCTGCCCATTTTTCAGAACTCACAGGATATGACGCACTTGGCGGCGCACATCGAACCCCGCCTCCCAAACACTGAAACCTGCTACGGCTTTCTATTGGCGGGCCATGGCCTGTACGTCTGGGGCAAGACACTCCCGGACGCCAAACGTCATCTTGAAGTGTTCGAATATCTCCTGCAATGCGAACGGGCGATGCGACATTATGTCTGAACTACGGGTACCCGATAAACACATCCGCCTAACCGAAGCACCAGCGATCCAACATTTCCTCCAGGAACGCGGTATCTGGTATGACCATCGGCCTGCCGAAGCCGCGCCAATCGGTCCTGGCGACGAAGACATCCTGCAGGCCCATGCCGGCTGGCTCAAGCCCTTCATGGACAAGAACGGCTATCGAACCGCCGACGTCATCCGGGTCACACTCTCAACTCCGAATGTGCCCGCCATCCGGGATAAGTTTCTCCGTGAACATACCCATAGCGAAGATGAGGTTCGGTTCTTTGTCGACGGCGAGGGCCTCTTCTGGTTTCACAAGGAGACACCCGAAGAGGAAGTATTTTCGGTCCGATGCACAGCGGGCGATCTTTTGACCGTGCCGGCCAATATGAAACACTGGTTTGACCTTGGCGAGTCTCCCAGGGTCTGTGCCATTCGGATCTTTACAGATCAAGCAGGGTGGGTTCCCCACTATACCCAGTCTAATATCGAACAACGGTACTGCTGACATGGCTATTCGCTGCATTCTACTCGACATTGAGGGCACGATCATTCCGGTGACCTTCGTCAGAGATGTGCTCTTCCCTTATGCCAAGAAACACATCGCGTCATTTTTACACGATCATCGGATAGACCCGAAGGTCCGCCAGTGGGCGGCGCTGTGTCATGAAACCATCGCGCAAGAATCCGGCGTAGTGCTTTCATACGAGAATCTGGCCGGAGTCCTCAGCCAGTGGATGGAAGGGGATCGCAAACATCAGGGGCTGAAGGCTCTACAAGGCATGATCTGGGAAGAGGGCTACCGGACCGGTGCGTTCGTGCCGGAATTATACGACGACGTCGCGCCCTCCTTCCGTCGCTGGCGACAAGAAGGGCTCACACTTGCGATGTATTCCTCAGGATCTGAGCAGGCACAGCGTCTCCTGCTTGCTCATACGACCGACGGAGACCTCACTCCAATGATTTCCCACTGCTTCGATACCGGCATAGGGTCGAAAATAAACCCCGCATCCTACAGGCGCATTGCCGACTGTCTCGGACTCCATTCTGAGGAGATCTTATTTCTCTCCGATGCCGAGCCGGAACTGGATACAGCTACCACCGCGGACCTTCACGCTATTCATGTCGTACGTCCCGGGACCAATCCGAGCGCCCGGCACCCATGCTGCTCGACGCTCAATGATCTGCGCAAAACAGACATGCCTCTTGCGGAAGTTAATATGCTAGCCACCCCTTCAAAAGCACATCCACCCGCTCGACTCTGACCACCGGCATAATCAGACCACGCCCCTCCTCCTCATGGGAAAAGTCATAGACGAGCGACTCAGAAGGAATCAGAGTACCCGTCATGACCACGAATACTTCCACTTTCTCATGCGCAGCGAGACGCCGATTGATCGGACCAACAAGAGTACTATCCGGCATCACCCGTAGATTGCTAGGTACCTCCTCAGGCTTAAACCGAACAATGCCCCAACTCGTCTGATTGAACTCTGGTCCAATCGACACCGGATACCCCTTGGCCTGCCGGTCAAACTGAGACAATTCTCCGGACCACACAAATGCCACAGGCCTGGTCAGAGCCGGACTCCCCTCACGCGCGGCATCCCGTTCCCGATTCAGATTGAACAACCGCTCATCGTGGCCGGGATCATGATGACCATGGCCGTATACCGCAGGCCAATCGGGAGGAGTTTCGTCCAGTGCCGCAAGAAATGCTTCAATCGCCTTCCGCTCAATCAAGAGCTCCGTGCCAGGAGGGAGAATCGAACCAAGCCGCTCGAGGGAAATCGTTCTGAGCGAAGTATGTCCGGCTGCATCAGCCGATCGTGAGGCGGCCGGTGAGACAAGCAGAACCGGTAAGAGCAGAAGCGGGAGCAGGCGCATCGTACGCCTATTCTGTACTGGCGCGAGCCATAACCCGGTCGTAGGAAGCCTTGAGAGAGACCACTCCCGGGTGGTCGGCCGCCAGCACTCCAATGTCGATGAGCACTGCGAGGCGAGGCGTTGGATCGATTCGCCGAAACCCGGATCGAGTCAGATCGGCTGAGCCCAACGTCTTTTCATAAACACCCAGCCAGGATTCTGTCACGACGCGCAAGCCTGCATCCGTGGGTTTCATACGGCCTAACCGAACCTGCTCAAGCAGCTTGATCAGGGGGTCGGACTGCAAGATTGTCGAGATCGCGCGTTGCAGCGCCTGGTCGCCGGACTCGTCCATGGGAGGCTAGTTCATTGAGCAGGAACCGGGCCCGCGCGGATCGCCGCAACTGCCGCAAGACCCTCCGCTGCTCGTCACAGGCCATCCGCCGGTGCCCCCGACTCCAAAAGCCGAAAACTGCTTGTCCAACTTGTTTGTTTTACACTGAGGGCAGGCTGCTTCCGCAGAGCCCTGAAGCAACAGCTCGAATCGATGATTGCATTCCCGGCAGACATATTCGAAGATGGGCATGATAAAGCTCCTTTTCGTGAATCGCATTATACGATTGCATCTGCCGGATCGCAACGAGAGGACCATATGTATCAGGAAGAGAAGACCTTCACACTTCGCTTCAGTCTGGAAACCCGATTCCCGGACGAATACGAAGGCGACGACGATTCTCATGCGTGGGTACGGGAATGGGAAGCGCGCATCAAGCCGGAGATGATCAGGGCGGTCTTTGAATCGCTGCGACGGACACCTCACTGGACCGCTCACACCCGCAACCGTGGCAAATCACCGGAGGATGAAATCGAAGTGGTGCTGGAACGGGACTTCTCCGTATCGACGCCTTTTTCGGGGTGACCGATGCAGTCCCACCGCGACATCGGCATCTACCTGCACATTCCCTTCTGCCGGCAGCGCTGCCACTTTTGCGCCTTTTACCTCGAAGTGGCAGGAACTGATCGGGGAACGAATCGGATCGAAGCGTTCCACCTCGCGCTTGCACAGGAAATCGAACTCCATCGCCGACAAGATTCGATCGGAAGCCGCCCGTTGCAAAGTGTCTATTTCGGCGGTGGAACACCGACGGCACTTCCTGCCACCCGATTGGCCTTGCTGCTGCAACTGGTGCGAACCGCCTGGCCGATACAGGCGTCCGCCGAAATTACGGTGGAAGCCCACCCCTCAACCGTCACTCCAGAGGATTTGAAAGTTCTCGCGGATGCCGGATTCTCCCGCATCAGCTTCGGCGCAGAATCCATGAATGAACAGGACTTTGCCCTGATTGGCCGGCCCGGACGGGTGCAGGACACGGAAACCGCCGTTGAAGCCGCGCGTGCTGCCGGTTTTGTCAATATCAGCCTCGATCTCATGTACGGGCTTCCCGGCCAATCGCTCGAATCATGGACACACACCGTTCAAGCACTGCTCTTGCTCAAACCATCACACATCTCGTGTTACGCTTTAACTATTGAGGGCGGCACGAAACTCTCCAGGAATATGGCTTTGAATCTTGTGCCTGGGATAGACGAGGCCCTTCAGATCGCCATGGAGTCGGCGGCAGAAACCCTCCTGGGTGAAGCAGGATTTATTCGATACGAGATCTCCAGTTATGCGAAGCCCGGATTCGCCTGCCGCCACAACCTGCTCTACTGGACCGACGGTGATTATTTAGGCCTTGGCCCAAGCGCCCAGTCTTATGTGAACGGAGTCCGCTCCGGCAACGTCGCTGATTTGACGGCCTATGTGGACATGCTGGCGGAACACCGTCTGCCGATTACCGAACGCACCGACCTCTCGGAGTTCGAACAACAGCAGGATGCGCTCATCTTTGGACTTCGCCTCCTCCACGGTGTTCCGTTGAACCGGGCACTAAATTCGGAACAGCACAACAAAATTCATACGCTCATTGAACAGGGGCTACTTGAGCCGACCACGGACCGAATACGGCTGACACCGTTAGGGCGGCGTTACGCCGATACCGTCGCAGGCGAACTGTTCTGAAGGGGCATCGTGAAGCCTATCTCCCAAACATAGATAGGACACGATCTCTTTCCACCCTATGCCTCACACTTCACGATGGTCAACCAGCGCTGGCAGAGGTTGACAAGCCCTGTGATCCGGCAGGAAACTACGAGCATTGCGGAGGTATCATCATGCCCGTGAACATGGACCCATTGAAAAAGCGGCGCCGCACAATTCCACCGCAGAATCCGGCATCGGATTCTGCCCAGCTGAGCAACGGCTCTACGCCTCAACCTCAAGCGTTCGGAGAAGAAACTGAAACTGATCGTGAGAAAGATTTGGCCGAGGCCGAGTCGAAAAACCTGTGGGCGGCGACCGAGGTCATCGACATGGACACGGTGTGAGCGCCTGCGCTTCACGGGATACGAAATGCACAGTCACGCGGGCAGGAAGTAGAAGGCGATGGCCAGCATTGTATACACACCAACCAGCATCACGCCTTCCATCCAGTGCGACTCGCCATCCATCGACACAAACCCAAGAATCAGCACCGACATCGTCACCGCCGCCACCTCAAAGGGAGTGAAGATCAAGTCCAGCGGAGCCCCGAACAGATAGCTGGCAAATACCAGGAGCGGCGCGACCAACAGGGCAATCTGCAGGCTTGATCCAACAGCAATGCCGAAGGCCAGATCCATTTTGTTTTTCATGGCCATCAGCACCGCTGTCGAATGTTCAGCAGCATTGCCGACCAGAGCCACCAGGATTACGCCCACAAACACTTGCGTCAGCCCCAGTTTGTGAGCCGCCGGCTCGATCGATCCGACCAACATCTCGCTCATCAACCCGATGAGTATCGCCACCGCCGCCAGCACGCCCAGCGACATCCGGTAACTCCATGGCTCCTCGCCCAGATCATGAGCATCGTGCGTCTCTCCCTGGAAAAGATGGCGGTGCGTCTTGAGAGAAAATGCCAGGCTCAGCACATAGATCAGGAACAGTACAATGGCAATGTCGAGACTCAGCTCGTGCTCGACTTGTGCCCCGCGATCGGACGCCGTGAAGTGAAAGAGGGCCGGGATGACAAGGCCGACGGCCGCCAGCAACAGAAGGCTCGACCCCATCCCGGCCGCTGTCCGGTTGAACGTTTGCCGCTCGAACTTCATGCCGCCGGCAACCATCGACACGCCCAGCACGAGTAAGATGTTGCCCAGAATCGACCCGGTCAAGGAAGCTTTCACGACATCGTGGAGCCCTTCACGCAGCGCCGCCAGTGCAATAATAAGCTCGGCGGCATTGCCGAGCGAGGCATTCAAGAGACTCCCGATACCGGCCCCGACATGGGTCGTGATATGTTCCGTAGCTCGGCCGAGCAGTCCTGCGAGAGGAACAATTGCCAGCCCCGATGTGATAAAAATAAGGAGCGGGTCGGCCTTCAGAAGTTCAAGTGCCACCGTCACGGGAACAAACAGCAGAAACAGATCGAGCCAAGAGGAAAAGATTCGTCGCACCACGGAAACCTAACATGAGCACTATTCTTTGTCGATCATTGTCATGACAGGATCCGGCGTCTTATTTTATCCGTTTCATCTCTGTCATGAACGCACGTTGCAGTGGCTGCTGGAGCGGTATGCGCAGGTGCACTTCCGGGACTATATGGCCGTACAAGTCAGCCCATTTTGCGGGACAACCGCTTTTCCCGAACGTATGGGAGATTCCTTCCCGGACCTTCTAACAAGCAAGCGGCTGGTGCAGGGTTACAATGTCAGCGGGCCACTCAATCCGGACGCCTGCGCGGCCGTCGATCGTGATCTGACCGATTCAACCTGGCGCGCGCTCTTTCATAGAGCCCTGGTGGAAAATCGACGATTCCAACGAGGTCTCTTCGATGGCGCAGACATCACAGGGCGTGAGAAAGCTGGCATTGCCGAGCCTGCCTTGATGGTTCGTTTGAAGGATGCCTCGTTCGAGACGACTCCCTTTACAGTAGCAGGCATCCGAGAACTCAGCCGGCGACGGCCCATCGGCAAAGAAGCCGACCTCTTCGACTACGGCCTTGCCCTGCTGAAAACCTCAGCCTCACTGGTATATACGATACAACTGGCTCTAGCGGGACAGCTTGCTGTGGCAACCGACTCGCGCGCCCATTTTACATTACTCACCCGGCTGGTAGAACGAACAGGCGTCACCATCGAGAATAGGTCGATCGAGCACGGCGCGTCTTAACCATTGCACTCGGGTCTGCTAGAATTCCTCTCCATGCCTACGCCCTCGACGCCTCTCACAATCCCCAAGACGACCGAACGTATTCAGACCGGCGCCGGCACAGGATTCGAGTCCCGGGTGGTCGTCTTCAATTGCGACTGCCATACCTATCAACAAGTCATCGACCTGTTCTGCCGGTTCATTCCGGGCATGACGTCGGCAAAGGCTTTCGAGCTGGCCTATCGAATCGATCACGAAGGAGAGGCCGTGGTCTATAACGGCTCACTCGAACAGGCCGAGGAGGTCGCGGCGAAACTGGCCGGAGGGGGACTCAAAGTCGTGGTGCAGTAGCCAGGGAACTGCGGCGGGCACCAACTATTTGTGCTTGGCCTTTGGCTTTTTTCCTACAGCGGCTTTGGCAGGTTTTCCCGCGGATTTCTTCGCCGGAGCTTTTACCGGCTTTACGGGTTCCGTTTTCGGCGGTTTTGCCGGCTCCAGGTTGACTCCTTTGGCCGGTAACTTGACCACAGCCTTGCCCTTTCCCTTGCCTCCCTTGGAAGGAGCCACAGGCATCACATAGACTGCGCTTCGATTCACCTTGGCAAGCTGGTCACCGCTCAGCACACGCACTTGGTAGAGCTCGAACAATTTACCGATGGCTTTCGTATCACCTCGCCTGGCTGCATTGAGCAGCTTGCGGCGTTGGTTCATTTCCTCTTCTTCAGTATGAGAAGCAGCGCGCCGTTCCATATCTATCCTTTATCTACCTTCCTAAGCGCCTAATGATACAAGCATACAGGCGCCAATCAACACATGATCAGCCAGAAAATGGAGGGAGTATAGCAGAGTCAAGCCGGGATTTGGAACAATCCGGCTTCGGTCCGCCTCTCCACGCCAGCAGGTCCCGGGATCGCCTGAGTACCATCAACCACGCCCCTCTCTGCCATTGAGCCCCCTCAACTGCAGCGTGTATACTCTGTTGCGATTTCACATTGTCTACAGGAGAACACATCATGGATCAGCCCAAGCACACCCAGCCGACCGTAGCCGACGACGTAAACGCACGTGAATTGCTCCGCCGGGCGTTTGACAACACCGCCCGATGGCCCAAAGAGTTCAACGGCTTCACTGCCGACCTGACCGTCAACGTCAACGGAAAGGAGACCAGCGGTCCCGTCCTCGTCAAGAGTCCGCGTGAAGTCTCCGTTCAACTCGGTGATGCCGATACGCAAAAGTGGGCACAGGAACAACTCGGCATGATCGCCGTCCACCGTGGTCCGCGCAGCTTCGAGGAATCGGACGGGAAATACTCCTTGACGATGGAGGAGGATGGGCACCCCTTGGGCACCAAACTCATTATCCACGGCTCGAATTCTTTTTATCGGCTCAAAAACAACCGGATCACCCAAATCAATCGGACAATGGCCCATCCGGGCATGACCCCGTTTGCCTTTACGATCAACGTCGAAGAGAGCGCCGTCACGCAGGATCAAAAAAACCTGACGACCCGATACACCGTCTACTACTACTCGCCCACTGATGGCAAACTGAACAACGTGGAAAGCTTCACCGACACCCATACGCGCCTCGGCGCATCCGATCTGCCGGCGACTCGCCGGATCATTTCATACGAAAACGGCGCCGTTACGGTGAAGAACCTGACCTTCACGAACCATCGTCTGTTGTAGCTATGGACTTGCGAACCGGTTTCCCTCGCAGCATGAAAGTCACGCTGGAAGGCTACGTGCATCTGGCCCGCATGATCGATAAATGCCGCGCCGTGCTGGCCGGAACCGAGGGGGAATACATCTATCCCTGCCCGATGGATGAACGGCTGATGGAGTTTGCCGGCATCACCGCCGAACAATTCACTGCAGCCGTCAAAACCCATCCTACCGATGAAGGAGTGGCGGCGTGGTTTACGCACGCGGCCAGGCCGCACGAGCCGGCTGAATTGGAAGAGTGGAATCAGAACCTGCTGGCACGCGGACCCAGCTCTCCTGAGAGTGCGGCCAAGTTCAAAAAATACCGCGACGCCATCGACCCCTCCCGCACCGATCTAACCGCCTGGTCCGACCTACAAGATTTGGAAGAGGGACGGGTGGTACCGAGACGAGAGCCGGTACCTCAGCATCAATAGGTCAGCGCAGGGTATTTCCCGAGGCAGGTGGGATTTTCTACCTGCGCCACCATGAAGTGGGCCACATCGGAACGGGAAATGGCACCCACCTTCATGCCGTTCACAAGATTGTCCAATTCGCGATAGTGCCCTGTCATGGCGCCGTTGGTGAGCCGGCCCGGGCGGACGATCTCCCAGCGCGAATACCCGCCGGCTATCAACCGTTCCTGCTCACTCTTGTCTGCGTAGGGCGCCTTGAGGAACAGTGTGAATAAGAGCTTCATGGGGAGCGAGTTGTAACTCCAGCTGTCGCCCGCGCCGAAACCGGTCAGCACGATAAGGGTCGCGGAGGAGCCGGTTTCCTGGAGCACCCGCAGCAAGATACGCGCGGAGTCGGAGAACAGCGTGGTGGGAAACGGACTCTTCACACCGAGCGTCACCAGGATCGCGTCGGCCCCTTCCACTGCGGCCCGGACGTCGTTTGAATTTGTCGCACTCCCCTGCACCCTTTTCAGTTTGGCCTGATCTGGGATCGGCACAATCCGGCGCGACAAGGTCGTGACCTCATGTCCCTTCTGAAGCGCGAGACGTGTAACCTCAAGCCCGATACCAGCGGAGGCTCCGATAACAGCAATTTTCATATTTCCTACCTTAGGGACGGTCTGATTTATTCAAAATTCAAAGTAGCGACCAACTGGATTCCCTGTATTTTTGAGTGCCACCTGCTTGAAATCGCGAATTAATCAGACCTTCCTTAGATCACTACTGTTTCAATAGGCCCGCGCAAGGAGAGCTCATTTCCCCTGTCCCGCCCGGGCAATCAATTCTTTGAGCCCGTTCAAATCCAGCATCCCGGGCACGAGTTCGTTGCCCACGATGAAACCCGGTGTCCCCGAAATGCCGAGATCCTGAGCAAGCGCCCGATTCTTCTCGATGACAGCCTGCCACTGGGGATTGGCCATGTCCGCCTCAAGGCGTTTTGCGTCAAGACCGACGCCGACCGCGACCTTCAAGATTTCTTCCTTGGTCATATCGGCGTGAGATGCAAACAGCGCTTCGTGGAAGGCTTGATGCTTACCTTGCGCCTGAGACGCGAGCGCGGCCTTGGCCGCGAGCTCCGATGGTTCGCCTAGAATGGGAAAGTCCTTGTAGACCACCCGCACCCGCGGATCGTCCTTCTGGAGATCCGTCACAGCCTGAGCCGCCTTCTTACAATAGCCACAGCGGTAGTCGTAAAACTCGACCAGGGTGATTTCGCCTCTGAGATTCCCGCTGACCGGTGACGCCGGATCGTGAAGCAATTCCTGCTGCTTCGTTGCAAGGGCTGACTTTTGACGCTCCTGCAACTCTGCCTGGCGTTTAGTTTCCATCGCCTGCAGCGATTGCATGATCACTTCCGGGTGGGTGCGGATGTAGCGTTCAATCGCGGCATCAGTGCGGTCTTGCGAGACGGCCGGGATATTCTTCGTCTCATTGGCCGCGGTTGAACAACCGGATACAACCAGGGCCAGAGCGGCACAGACATTCAACGAAAACGGGAAACGGCTCCAGACATCGTGACTATTCATGGATAAGATTCCTATGCAGCGAGAGGGTTCGCACACTACCTTGTCATTTTCAGCGCCTATGAGATGCCTACGCTTTTACGCGGCGCATTCTCAGCCGGTTTGCAGGCTCCGTCAAGCTACCTTTTAGGGATCGGCATTCCCTACGGATGACATGCTTTACGAAGTACCCCGGCGCCCGTCACCCAGGCCATTTCACTCTCCCACAACCCAGGTCACCATTTACGACCGAAGCTCGCCTTTTTCCGTCTTTCGTACCAAATCGGGCCAATCAGAAGCGCTGAAACCTTAGTAGGCCGTTGATTTTACTTCATATCGCATTTGGCACGTTTCTGGAAGAGAGGAGAGGGATCACAGGTCACCAGCGGACATCCTGCGTGTCCCGTATCCAATACGTTGCCGGTGACACACATCACAAGGAAAGGAGGTAGCAGACCATGGATTTATTGATTATCGGAATCATGGCAGCGTCCGTCATATTGGTCGTCGTCCATAATGCGCTGATCGCATTAGATTCGGATAGCGAATAGTCAAACGGATGATACGATCCTGGCACAAGAGCGGCTCGCCCCTGAACAGAATCTGGACACATCCAACCGGAACATGGGCTGGGGAAACAGCTATCTGGAGTCTGTGCGTAATAGTCCTTTTGGTCTTCCGCTGGGCCGAAAGGTTGATTCTACCCTAACCTCTTCAGTCGTTTCGGATCATGACTGTGGGCCCAAGACCTCTCGCCAGATAATAGCCAGATCCTGGAGCGCTTTGCTTCCATCGCCCACATAAACCGAACCATGCATCGTCGCCAGTCGTTTCGGCTGCAGCGCCGCCAGCCGTTGCAGCGTCGCATCCGTCAAGGTGCAATAGGGCATATAATTCGCCAACGGACCCTGCTGATACTCCATCAATGTCTTCCGACATCGGCCGAGCACGTCCGACTCCGTCATCGGCTCCACATCCCCATCTTGGTGAAGGAGATCCGAGCACAGAAGCGTCCGTTCCGTTTCTTCGAACAGCAGCCCCGCCTCCCAACAATGAGGCACATGCGGCGTCGCCAGAAAGCGGAAGCGGCAGGTCCCCGTCTGGAGCACCTCCCCATCCGTCATCCCTTTGGCAGGACGAAGCGCGAGACAATCGTCCACGCTCACCAACTTGCCCACAACACTGCGCACCGCCTGGGACTGCGGAGCCAGTTGTTGCCACTCCGGCAAGGTCGCACATTCGTCCGACTCAAAATGGCTGAACCCGATCCAACGTAATGCCTGCAGATCAATCAGCGATGCCACGGCTGCTTTGACCTCAGAAAACAGAGCCTGGGGCCCGTATGAAATAACAGCGGCTCGTCGTCGCGCACCAAAAATTGGCTGAACTGAAGATTGAACGGTTTGACGAATGTCGTGATTCGGAACAGGTCCGGGGCTATTTCAGCAATGTGCGCCATAGAGCCTTTCCTGTAAATGGGAAAGGTCGATCATACGCACCGCCAGTCCGCGGCGCAATCCAGGCAAAGCGTTAGGAGGCAGCAACCCCTTGGAGTCTGTCCGGTGGTCGCGCAAGCAAAGCTGGCCGAGTCGGGAGAGGCATGTGCCCGAGCGGGCTGGTGGGCACAGCAACGACGTGCGGAAGCGATCGGATTGCAGGACTCAACTGCGTTTAGTTTTTGAATGTACGGCTACAGAACGCCGGCCAATCGGTTGAGTCCCATCGTGGTGTGCATAAAAAACAACAGAAACGTTTGGTAGTCCGACGCACGCACCGGCTGATTGCGCAAACCATGATCACAATAGATCAATCCGATCGGCTTCGTACCCACCCGCAACGGCGCCAGAATCGCAGAGACAGGGTTCCAGATCTCGACAAATTCCTGCTTCATGGCGCCCTCCGTATGATTCGTGAAGTCCGCTATCAGAAGTGGATCGAACCGCTTGAGGACGTTCAGAAACAATTGGTGTTCGTTGCTGAGAGAACCCGAGAGAGCCCGAAGATAGGGAGCCAGAGGCGTCGCCCCCAACACAAGCCGGCCGACGAGTTGATCACTATCGTTGAGATTCAACAAGGCCAATCCAACCCGATCGAATCCTGCGTCTTTATGCAGCGAATGCACGAAAGATCCCAGCAGACCATTGAAATCCTTGGCCTCGCGCAGTGAATCCTGAAAGGTCTGCAACGTTTCGAGAGGACGAGCCTGAATGGGAGCCGAAACCTGTGGGGATACTGCGGAAACAGGACGCTGACTCTTCCGGTCATGCGTTGGCTCCACCGGGGCCTTGGTGAGAGGCGACGGCTTGCTGTTTTCTTTGGAAAGGGACGGCGCCGCGACCTCGGCCATATCCATGGAAAGTCCCATCGAACGAGCCAGCTGCCGGCCCCGGTCTATGGCTCCGAGCATCAAGTCCGCAAACTGGTTAGGAGGGAGGCCGCTTCCGATCAAGAGTATCCGCTTGGCTTCGTCGATGGCCTGGCGCGAACCGATACTGGTCATGGCGTCGACCAACCGGATGCAACCGATGACAATTCCCTGGTAAGTCTGCTGTCCGCTCTGCCATCGGCCAACCGGCAGCTCCCGGACCACGCCAAATAGTTCTACGAGGTCTTCGGGTAAGTTCCATACCTTTGCTAAAGCCTGAGCGAGTACCATGCGTGGAATGCCGATTATGCGAGCCTCTTCGATCACACGGTCCGCCCCGGGTTTCGGCTTGGCATGGATGGCCTGCACAGCCTGGTGGATCTCCGGTGCCTGGTACGCAATGGCGAGATCCCCGATGGAATAGAGTAAGGCGCCCGTAAACAGCTGCCCCGGTTGAGCATATTCCATGGATGCCCCCAATTCTCCGGCGACTGTCGCCGCGATAAGGGACTTTGCGATCAACCCTCTGAGGAGCTGCTGTCGTTGCGGCCAATGGTTCAGTTGCTCGACCAGATGGGACGCCGCCACAAGGGATCGTACCGTATCCAAACCCAACCAGCTGACGGCGTGGGGAACAGAGGCAATCGTCTGTTGAGGGCTATACGCGATGCTATTGGCAACTTGCAGCACTTTGCACGTGAGCCCATGGTCGCGGCTGATGATTTGCGCAAGACTGTTCGCATTGGAATTTGGGCCCATCACATTCATGATCTGCTGGCAGGTCGACTGTAAGATCGGCAAACAGCGATTACTTTGATCGAACAGCGGCTTGAGCTTGTGGTGGAGGCGAGGACGGATAGACTCAACTAACGCTGATTCCACAGTGGTCGACAATGAAGACATCGAGGCTCCTCTGGTCAATAACCGCTACCTCTATCGGTTACGATCGCAAGAAGCTTGAGCGAAGCGGACCGCAGAAACAGACCATGCGCAGCGGGTGGAAGAATGGTGGCAGGCCTTGATATCCTTCTGCTTCTCAAGCTAGAAGCCCCACGGAGCCGCGTTGATGATTCACATCAGACCAGCGACCGAAGCCGACCTCGCTGCCCTCCTGGAAGTCCAGCAGGCCGCGTTCGGCGAATACGCCGATGTCTACAAAGTCAGTGGGTGGACGACGGAGACGATGGAGAGCCTACAAGAGGATGCCAGGGGAAAACATATCTTCGTGGCCGAATCGGATGGAATGATCGCCGGATCAGTCCGCTTCTGGACGGTGGCCGGTGTCTGCGTGATCCGATTACTCTCCGTAAGTCCCGCTCATCAGGGCCGGGGGATCGGCAAAGCCCTCATTCGGGAAATCGAGCGGGTTGCGACCGATGCCCATAAACTCTTTGCTTGCACCATGCTGCACACCGCCAGGAATATTCACCTGTTCAGGAGCCTGGGCTACAAAGCGGAATCGATTCTGCCCGACCACTACGACCATCTGGACCTGATCTGTTTCGCCAAATACCGTTCAGTGCCAACTCGCAACTCACCACTCACAGCTTAGTCATTTATACCCTTCCCCGCTGGTCCCGCCGCCGAATCCGCCCCAGTTGCCGCCGAATCCACCCTGCCCCGTTCCCCAATACTCGCCCTTCTGAATGCGGCGATAGGGATGGCGAAGATCCGGACGGCTGATCCACCAAAAGCACACAATGGCGACAAGAGTGGTACCGAGCGCGAGCCAGAACCCGATGCCACGGAAATGCGTTTTCGACAGGGTGCCGACGCGGACCTCTTGAGACGGCGCAGACAAGACCACCGCTGTTCGATACAGCCCTTCGCCGAAACGGCCGAGTTCGATCGCTGGCTGGAGGTATTGGCTCCCCGCCTCGCGCCTGACCTCCGGTGTGATGATCGGCAGCATCTGGCGTCCCAAGGTAATCGCCGCTTGCCGTTCCTGCACTGCGACCAGCACCATCATGCCATGCTCCTGCTGCGTAGAGCCGATGTGCCATTGCTCATAGAGCGCCGTTGCATACTCATTCGCCGAAGAAAATGGCTTGATGCTGGGCACCGTCACCACGACCATCTCAACGCCGGTTTTCCGCTCAAGATCCTGGCAGACTGAACGAATCCGCTCTTTCCACTCGGCATCGACCACCTGGGCATGGTCACTCACATAGCCCATCGGGCCGGGCAGCTGCGGACGGTTTTTCGGCCGGTCGTAGAACGAAGACTGCCCCGCAGCCGGCCAGGGCAGCACGGCGCTCATCAACAGCGCAGCAGCCATGTACGCAATCCTCACCCGCGTCATCTCTGCCCTACGTGCCGTTCCACCGCATCGACTAATCGCCCGAGACCGTCGAAGTAGCGATCCATGACTCGCGGTATTTCCTTATGTCCCGGAGAGATGTGTCCCCGCTTGATCGACAGCGCCTCAGACAGCCCTGCCAGATCAATTGCAAAACAGTCTGCGAGATCTTGCACAAGAGGCTCGCCGTGCGACAGCACCGGCCTGCCCAACAGCCGTTGCACACCGCGCAGCACCGGCAATACCGCCGTAACCGAGAGGGGCAACAACAACATCATCGACTCTTCGGTGGTTTCCCCTTCCACCAACCGCTGCCGCATGCGGACAAGATTCCCGCGCAGCGATTGCAAGACCTCTCCCGCTAGATGACGTGGATCGACCTTGAACCCGATAAAGGGGTCCTGTCCCCACAACAGCCGATGACAGTCCTGGATATCCTGATACTCCAATGGAAACACGAGGGCCGAAGCCTGGAGGTCGGCCTTCGTGAGAAACAACGGCACCACGACTTGATCGTTACTCCATTTCTTGTGCACCCCGGTATAGGCCTTCAAGAGCGCCACGTCGTAGGACCGGAGAAACAGCAGAATGTTCAGATTCGACCGGCCGGGCAGGAACTCTCCACGGACTGCGCTGCCAAAGAGCAGGATCGCGTCGAGTTGCTCGCCGTAAGCTTGAGCCACGTCCTTGACGTACGACCGAAGCAATCGCTGCGTTTCGTCCGGCACCCCATCAATCGTCCACGCTACTGCCGCCATCCTGTTACCCTGCCCCTGGCGCGGTGCGCTCCGGCGCATGGGCCGCAGGGTCCGGAAGAAATCCCGCCGCCATCAAACGATCCGCCATGCCAAACGGAGGACTGGATCGCAGTCCCGCCGTCGTGGACAGCACGCGATACCGCAGCCGGTCGTTGCGATCCAGCGTGCGGAATACGCGATCGCGCAGGAACGCAACCATGGGGTTCGCCGTGTTCCAAAACAATACTTGCTCATCCGCCAGACGCTGGAGCATGGTGATCTGAGGCCGGCGCTGGTGTTCGAAGCGCTTGAGCCGCTCAGCGGAATAGTCCTGTGATGCCAGGCACTCCGGCAACAGATCCGCCAGCGTCATCGCATCCACCATCGCCTGCATACGTCCCTGGGACGCATGAGGATTCATCGCATGCGCCGCATCCCCGATGAGCACCGCGCCGTCGGCAACCCACGTCGGCGTACGCACACGCCCGGTCGGCATGAAGGCGGTTTGACTCCAATCGGTCAGCGCCCGAAACAGCATTTCGTTGGAGGGATCAATCGCAGTCCACGCCTGCTGCAAGGCAGGAAGGCCCTGTGACTTGACCCGGTCGTATGAGCCGGCATCGATCATGTAGAAGAGGTAGACCTTGTTCCCCGCGGCGGGAAACATGCCGAGGATCGTCCGCTTCCCGACAAAGTACTTCGCCTCGGTCACCGGTGTCGGCGCATCCACAATCGCGATCAGATACCCCTGCGGATAGAGATACAGATCGGCGGGGATCTGCAGGGCCTGGCGGACTTTTGAAAACGCCCCGTCGGCGCCGACAACCACCTTGGCTTTTATCGTGATCTCCTCGGTTCCCTTCTGCGCGGTCAGCCCGACAACCCGACCGTTCTCCTTGAGAAGACCGGTGAACGCAGCTCCATACCAGAGGGCTACAGACGGCTGGGTCTGAATCGCATCGAGGATGGCATGGTGCGCCACATTCGGCAGCGTCACCACAGCCCGATTGTATGGAGCCGGCAGATCGCCATAATCCACCGTGCAGAGCCGTTCGCCGCCGACCTTGCAGAAATGGAACCGGCGTACCGTCCGTGTCGCATCGTCAGGCAGCTTGTTCAACAATCCAAGCTGATCGAGCACCCGTTGCCCGTTCGGTTGCAGGATCTCGCCACGCAGACCTCGCGGCGGCCCGGGGGCCTGTTCCAACACAATGGTCTTGATCCCCTTCTGCGCCAGCGCGAGAGCGAGCACCGCCCCCCCGCCACCGGCCCCAACCACAGCGATGTCAGTCTCTTCACTCCTCACTCTTCACTCCTTGCCCCTCACTTCCGACCCCTCACCCCTTACCACTCACCGCCCCTCGCTACTTGCCCCTTACCCCTCACCGCCACTTGCGACTTGCCACTCACCATTCATTTCCACTCTTCAAACCGTTCCCGATCCTTCCACATCGACAGGAACTTCTCACGGGATTGGACCGCGATCGGATGGTCTCTGATGACATCCAGCCGTTCATCGTTATAGCGATTGCCGCTGGTCGTATGATTCATCGATCCACTGGCCGTGATCTCGTCATCGGCCACCACTTGTTTCAGATGCATGAGGCCATCATGCCGATTGACCATGATGGGAATCCCGGCTTCCCGAAGGGCCGACACCGCCCTCCGTTGATTGGGATCATTGAACCGCTCACGGTCGGTGATGACACGGACGTCCACGCCACGCTTTCCGGCATCCAGCAACGCTTTGACCACAATGGGGGACGTGAGCCCGTACACAGCCACGAAGATGTACCGTGTGGCCTGTTCATAAATCTGAGCGACCTTCCTCAGGGGCTCATCCTCAGGCCCGTACCAGACCTCTATCGACGTCGCCGAAGCTTCCTGGCTCGTGACACTCAGCACGCCGACCAGCAACCAGACCAGCAGGCCTCTAGAAGATCCCGGTCGTGCGTTGAACCAGCGAAGTCCCATCATTCCTGCTCGAACAACTCGCGAAAGTTATCTTCCGATGCCTCCCACGCCTGCGGCGCATGAGTTTGGAACCAGCGTCCGAGAAATTGTTTCTGGCCCGGCGTCAACATCTGCTTGATCTGGTGAGACCGTCCTTGGAGGGGTTGAAGAAATCCCACCTGCTTAGCCACATCCAGGGTGGCGGTGCGAACATAAACATTGGTAAACATCTCAGGCTTGTCGTCCTCGCCTTCACCCTGGACCCAGACGGAAAGAAACCGGTCAAGCGTGAGCCCGGCGCTATCCATCGCGGGCTCAGTGTCATGAAACAGTTCGTTCTCGGACTTCGGCATCGGCGTGTCGTCCGTAGCCCGAAAGAGAAAATTTTTCTTCCACATGACAAGTCTCCGTAAATACGCTGGCATAGTGGCGGCGACGCCGGATTAAAGTCAAGGCTACTGTGCTGGCATCCTGACTCCCGTCGAGACTCCGGTAGCGGAAGGAAAATGATGGGTCGGACGTCTTTGGCGATGCTGGACAGTTCGCGAATTGCACTGTACGGTAACGCGTACATAACAGGAGGCCGTCATGGATGCGATGACCTACACCGCCGTTCGCGCAAATCTCGCCAGCGCAATGGATCGGGTGTGCAACGACCACGAACCCTTGATTATTACCCGCACCGGCGCACAGTCCGTTGTGATGCTGTCGCTTGAAGACTGCAAGGCGCTTGAAGAAACCGCCCATCTTCTACGAACACCGGCCAACGCCAAGAAACTGCTCTCAGCCGTTGCACAACTGAACGCAGGCAAAGGCATTGAGCGGAATCTAGTCAAGTGAAGCTGGTGTTCGCTGACGAGGCATGGGAAAACTACCGCTCTCGCAAAAACAAGACAAGCGCATGCTGGAGCGGATCAACAAGCTGATCCGCGAAACACAACGCGACCCTTCCGGCGGCGTAGGCAAACCGGAACCATTGAAACATGTGCTCTCAGGGTTTTGGTTGCGGCGGATCACCGATGAACGCCGCATGGTCTATCGCGTGGTGAATGACGCACTAGAGATTGTGCAACTCCGGTTCCACTACTGATACAAAACACCCAACGGGCAGGCTCAGCCACGAAGCGGCATCAATGCTTGAGTTTGACCACTCTCTCGCTTGATTGCCCGGCGGAAGTGCAAGATCAAGAACCGGCCCCCATCTCCCCATGTTCAGCACGCTTCCGATACAGTGCGCCTGCTATCCACCATTCCTCAAGGACCTGGCAGGCGAAGTCTCGGTGTGCCGATGACTCAGAGAAAGCCAGCAACTCGAGAAAGGCCGTCACTGCCCTCTCCTGGTCTGGCGTCAGTGATGCCAAGCGAGGCGGCTCTCGATCGGGAGGGCGCAAGTTGTTCAGGAGCGCGTCGCACACATCTGTGAACTGCCCAAAGTGGCGAACGGTGTACTCAATCAAGTGCGGCAAGTAGTAGCGCCAAGACGCTGCATCCAGAAATGTGAGCCCACCTGAATAGCGCCCCAAGTAGGTATCTGTAACTTCATCGAGAGTCGGGTCAAATGGGGGTGGATTCTCGTAGCCATCGAGTGCGTCACCCCCTCGCAGGGTAATCCCCGGCGGGGACGCAACATCCTTCGCAAACGCGGCGTTTACCATTGCTACAAGGGCTGCTGGATTCATTGCATCATAACGCCCATCGTTCGAGATCACCGGCCACGTAACAGCTCGCAAAGATCCGGGCACGGGAATGGGGACATCCTGAATTGTTGCGAGCAGCCGCTTAAATCTCGCATCAAGAAAATCAGAATGTCCCTATTTCTGCGCCCCGGGCGACTTGATAAGTGTGGTGAACTTTTTCACATTACGCCAGTTTTCCGCGAGGCTACCTTTCATTTCGGTTACCGCTTCATACCATGCCTTGTAGAATTGCGTTGCAGTGATATTCATAATTTCAGAGTGTGGGAATAGTTCGGCGGCTGTCGGCTGGGAGCCGACGTAGCCAATTGCGAGTCCCCGTCTTCACCCGTGATAGCGTCATAGTGAGACGGTCAGGCGCAGGGTAAAGTTTCATCGGGCCCACCCTTTACATCCGGGTAACGGGAGCGCCCGTCCTTGCGACGCCGTTCTTCCGTCAACTCGCAGACCATCTTTTCGCATGCATCGGTCACTCCATCCTGGGCCCATTCCCCTCGGATCGATTCGAGCAACGCGTCGACGTCATAATTCCGAAGCTCTGCCTCCTGCAACTGAACGTAGCGCACTTCATCGAGATAGGGATTCCGTTTGAGTTCCTGCTCGATTACGCCCTTGATAGGCCCACGCATCAACTCCAAGTTCCCGCACCGAGGTAACACGTCGTAGAAATACGACTCTGCGCGGCGTGCATCCGTCACCGGCACAAAGTAGATGAGCTGCCACAATTTCCCAGTCCGCTGTACGATCTGACCGAGGAACTTCTTCCCATGACTGTTGTGCTCCCTCAACCGCGCTCGTGGCTGCTTGGTGGTGTGCCCCAGCTTGAAGTACTCGGGTAGGTCAGGATGCGCCAGCAAATAGAGGTAGCCCGGCCGCCCTTTCTGTCGCGCCGCGGATTCCTGTTGGGCCGCACGCTCAGTGAGGACCTGCGTCCCTTCCTCATCTTTCATCAGTGCATCTCCTCCTCAGGCGCACTGGAATGGGGACATTCTGAATTATTACGAGCAGACACTTGAATCACGCATTAAGAAAATCAGAATGCCCTATTTCTTCGCCCCTTCATAGCCGATATTAGCTGCTCTAGTTTGCATCATTGTAACGATCGCACAAGTTGAGGGCAGTGAGATCGCTGGATAGGTAGTAGCAAAAGATGCTTTCGTGTTTAACGGAAAAAATATCCTCGTAGTACGGAAATGGGGACATTCTGAATTGTTGCGAGCAGACACTTGAATCGCACATCAAGAAAATCAGAATGTCCCTATTTCTTCGCTAGGCTTCACCGTGCGTCCCCGCTTCCAAATCGCTCTCGAAACCCCTCCCGAGCCTCGCCGATGAAGATCAAGAGCTGATTCTCTTCAACGCAAACGACTTCGATGCCCTTCCGTCTGGCCGCAGCCGCCAAGAACTGTGCGGGTTGTCCAGAGGGAACAAGGAGGGTCTTCGGCAACTGCTTCTTACGTTCTTGGCCTTGTTGCAGCAGCCGTCGTGATTCCATCTCCGTAGGTTCAGCACCATGTGCGGGTACAGACGCTGAACTCAGAATGAAGCAGCTCGCGGTATCCATGAGTGCGATGAAGTCAAAGTCGCCGTCTTGTTCGGTGCGGATCGGACGATCGTTCAGCTTGAATGCGATCCAAGCCTCGTTGACTTGAAACTGATTCGGGTGAAGCACGGACCGTTCCTCCATGAAGCCTCAACGGCCTGCGTGAGCGGCGCAGTCGTCTGCGTCCTTTCCACGCAGTGTTAGGCCGCACTCTCTTTGAACGAGGCCACAAGAACCCGCTTCGCCTTACCGATGGCAGTGCGATTCTTGCGAATACGATCAATCTCGCGCGCCGTGTCAGCGGTCACGTACGACTCGTGACAGCTGCTGCAAGAAAGCACCGGAATGTCTTCGATCACGACAAGGCGGGGACCACGACCGAAGCTCTTGGTTACTTTCTTGATTGAAGCGGACTTCTTGCCGCAGATTTGGCAATTCATGTGACAGGAATGGGGACATTCTGAATTATCGCGAACAGCCGCTTGAATCACGCGTCAAGAAGATCAGAATGCCCCTATTTCATCTCTTGAGAGGGAACAACAACGTTTACGCAGCGGTTTTCTTCTTGATCCGGGGTCCAAGAGTCACGAGACGGTTGCGATACTTGTTTCGGATCGCAGCAATCTCACCTCGAAACTTCTGTGGATTTTCTTCGATCTCTTCATCCAACTGTTTTCGAATTGAGCGGACTTCCTCAACTATTTTGTCTTTCATATTCCGCCCCCAAGCATTTCTTCCGGTGAGGCAATTTCCGGACAAACGATCCCTTCATCTGAGCAAACCGTCTTGAAAATTCTTCTTACCCTGGAGTTTGCCATGTGCTTAAAATTCCAGCTTGCAATATAATCCTGACTATTTAACGCGGCGATTGCAAGATGATACCCATCCAGCCTGGACTTCTCTGGAATGTTCAATTCCTTCAAAATTATCGCCGCCAAGCGTTCCACAGATTCCGAAGTGTCCAAAATCGGAAGATCTTCAATTGCTTTTAATCTCCTTGCCGCCGCCGCTTTGTTCCCTTTTTCAATTTCACCAAGGACATACACCGAGATGTAGAGAAGGTGTTTGTTCCGGCACTCCCGCCACCATTCCTTCGATAATTTCTGGTGTGCCTGCTGGATTACATCCTTGCTGGGTCTCGCCACAAAATATGAAATGACCGAGGTGTCGAGGTAAATCCGATTTTTCATTCTCGAAAGTTACCTCGGAAATTCTTGTTGGTCAATTTGTGGTTCCGTTCCTTCCTCTGCTCAACTACCTTGAGGCCAATCTGCATAAGAGCAGGATCCGCCACGGACCACACAGCTCCACTGTTCGCAAACAATACGCCATACCCATTGCCGTTTCAATGAGTTGCGGCTGTTGGACCAATTATCACGGGTGCTTATCCTGGTTGGTATAACATCCGTCCTTGTACCCGCTCACATCCCATCCGGCGCGCTGTAAACACCGGCCGGCCCTCGATAAAGGGTATGCGCATAGATCATCTTCGTTTTGACATCGCAATGGCCTAACAACTCCTGGACCGTTCCTATGTCGTAGCCATCTTCCTGCAATGTGTCGAGTGGGGAAGTGCTGCCTCAACTGTTCTTACGACCGATCTCCGTGACAGTGTCCGCCTCTGCATGCCGGGCAGAATGAATCCAATCTTCAGTCCATGACTCTAATAGCGAATACGGTCGCCTTGACAAGCAGAGTACGCGTTTGCTAGCTTGAAAAAATCCTTAATCTCTATGCCAACTTGGGAGCATTCATGCAGGTGAAGATTAACGGAAAATCCGAGGAAGTCCAGGGCGGAACCGTCCTCGACTTGCTCAAGACGAAGAAGATCGAACCTCAAATGGTCGCGGTCGAGGTCAACGACAAAGTCCTGGATCGTGAGCACCTTGGTACCACTCCCCTCAACGAAGGAGACCAGGTGGAGTTTTTGTTCTATATGGGAGGGGGCCGCTGACGATGGTGTTACACAAAGACATTACTGAGCTGATCGGGAATACCCCGCTCGTCCGGTTGAACCGGCTCTCAAAACCAGGCGCCGCGACGATTTACGGGAAGGTTGAGTTTTTCAATCCCGGCGGCAGCGTCAAGGACCGGATTTGCCTCAATATGATCAATGAGGCGGAACGCCAGGGCAAACTGAAGCCAGGCGGAACGATCGTTGAGCCGACCAGCGGAAATACCGGTATCGGCCTGGCCTTAGTCGCAGCAGTCCGCGGCTACAAGCTGATCCTGGTCATGCCGGAAAGCATGAGCATGGAGCGGGCCAGCCTGCTGTCGTCCTACGGCGCGCAGCTCGTCCTGACTCCGGCCTGGGAAGGCATGAAAGGCTCGATCAAAGAAGCGGAAAGTATCCTGGCGCAGAATCCCTCGTATTTCATGCCGGACCAATTTTCCAACCCGGCCAATCCGGCCATGCACCGGATGACGACGGCGGTTGAAATCTGGGACGCGCTCAACGGCAAGGTCGATGCGTTTGTCGCAGCGGTTGGAACCGGGGGCACGATCACGGGATGCGGCGAACTGTTCAAGGAAAAGAATCCCGGCGTGAAGGTCATTGCCGTCGAACCGGCCGGGTCGCCGGTGTTGTCCGGCGGCGATCCGGGCCCGCACAAAATCCAAGGGATCGGCGCGGGCTTCATTCCCAAGGTCTTGAACCGGACCATTCTGGACCGCGTGATCACCGTGACCGACGACGAGGCCTATCAGACCGCCAAGCAGTTGTCGAAAAAAGAGGGCCTACTGGTGGGCATTTCAGCCGGCGCCAATGTGTTCGCCGCCCAGAAAGTTGCAGACGAATTGGGGGCCGGCAAGAACGTGGTGACGATTCTCTGTGACACCGGCGAGCGGTATATCAGCATCGAGAAGTATTTTAATATCTGACGTGAAGGGTGAGGTGTAAGGGGTACGGCGATAGTCGGGAGTGGAATGCCTTGATTCACACACCTCACGCCTAACGCTTCACGACTAACGGAATTACGAGATGGAATTTACTGACGAGCAAATCAATCGCTACAGCCGGCACATCCTGTTGCCGGAAGTAGGCGGCAAGGGGCAGAAGAAGATCGCCAAGGCGAAAATTCTTCTGGTCGGCGCCGGAGGGCTCGGCTCACCGGCCGCCCTGTACCTGGCTGCCGCCGGAGTGGGCAGGATCGGCCTGATCGACAGCGATGTGGTGGACTTGACCAATCTGCAGCGCCAGATTCTCCATCACACCTCTGATGTCGGGCGGCCCAAGGTCGTGTCCGGCAAAGAAAAGATCCAAGCCTTGAATCCCGATGTGGCCGTCTCGATGTACGAGGAACGCTTGACCGCCGGGAACGCGCTGAAAATCATTGCGGACTACGACATCGTAATCGATGGCGTCGACAACTTTACGGCAAAGTTTCTGATTAACGACGCCTGTTTCTTTGCCGGAAAACCGCTGGTGCATGGCGGCATCCTGCGTTTCGACGGCAGAGTCACGACGATCGTCCCCAAGCAATCAGCCTGCTACCGCTGCGTATTCAAGACGCCGCCGCCGCCCGGCTTGGTCGCCTCCTGCCAGGAAGCAGGCGTGATCGGCGTATTGGCCGGCATTATCGGCACGATCCAGGCGACGGAAGCCTTGAAACTCGTGCTCGGCATCGGCCGTCCGCTGACGAACCGCATGCTCGACTTCGACGCGCGCAAAACACAGTTCCGTGAAATCAAAGTCCGGCGCAATCCCAATTGCGCCCTCTGCGGTGACCATCCTACGATCACCGAGTTATTCGACGATGGAGATCCGTATGCCGGCTGTGCGGTCCATCCTTAATCACAGATTGCCGAAGGCGGTGCTGTTATGAGCAAGATGAAAGCGCTGGTGTGCCGCGAGTGCGGGAAAGAATACCCGACCAAGGCGATTCACGTCTGCGAGATGTGTTTTGGCCCGCTCGAGGTGAAGTACAACTACGACGAGATCAAACAGACGATCTCCCGCAAGAAGATCGAAGACGGCCCGCATAGCATGTGGCGCTATCTCGACCTGCTGCCGGTCGAAGGCACGAACTTCGTCGGGCCCCATGCCGGGTTCACGCCGCTGGTCCGCGCCAGGAATCTCGGCGCCTATCTCGGCTTGGACGAGCTCTATATCAAGAACGACACGGTGAATCACCCTACCCTGTCCTTCAAGGATCGTGTGGTCGCCGTCGCCTTGACCCGCGCCCGCGAGCTGGGATTCGAGACCGTGGCCTGCGCGTCGACCGGAAACCTGGCCAATTCGGTGTCGGCCCATGCCGCAGCGGCCAATCTGCATTGCTACGTGTTCATCCCCGGCGATCTTGAAGCCGCCAAAGTGCTCGGCAATCTGATCTACAAGCCGCACGTCGTCGAGGTCGAAGGCAACTACGACGATGTGAACCGGCTGTGCAGCGAAATCGCCGGTGAACACGGCTGGGCATTCGTCAATATCAACATTCGCCCCTACTATGCGGAAGGCTCCAAAACCCTGGCCTTTGAAACCGTTGAACAGCTGGGTTGGAGAACTCCGGATCAAGTCGTCATCCCGATGGCATCAGGCTCGTTGCTGACCAAGATCTGGAAGGGTTTGCACGAGATGAAGTACGTGGGGCTGATCAATGAGGTGCGGACGAAGATCAACGGCGCCCAGGCAGAAGGGTGCTCACCGATTTCGACTGCCTTCAAGGCCGGCCGCGACTTCTTCAAACCGGTGAAGCCGAAAACCATCGCCAAATCGCTGGCGATCGGCAACCCGGCTGACGGCTACTATGCTCTGAAGGCGACGGCCGAGTGCAAAGGCGCCATGGAGATGGTCACCGACGAAGAAGTGGTGGAAGGCATTCAACTGCTGGCGCAGACCGAGGGCATCTTCGCGGAAACCGCGGGCGGCGTGACCATCGGCGTGCTCAAGAAGCTGGTGAAACAAGGCATCATTAAGAAGAACGAGCTGACGGTCGCCTATATTACGGGCAACGGATTGAAGACGCAGGAAGCGGTGATCGACGCCGTCGGACGGCCAACCCGTATTCAACCGAGCCTCGTGGCGTTTGAGAAAACCTTTAAACTCGGGAAAAACGGTGGTGGTGACGCATGATTAAAGTCCGTATTCCGACTCCTCTGAGACCGCTGACGAAGAACCAGGGTGAAGTCGATGTGGCCGCCGGCTCCGTTGCGGACATGGTCGACACGCTGGAGGCGTCTTATCCCGGCATCAAGTCGCGCCTCTGCGACGAGAGCGGCGAATTGCGCCGGTTCGTCAACATCTATGTCAACGAAGAAGACATCCGGTTCTTGAAGGGCAAAGACACGGTATTGAAAACCGGAGACGAAGTCTCAATCGTGCCGGCCATTGCGGGAGGCTAACCATGGCACATGTCTCACACTTGCGATTTCACGTCCGGTTTCCGGAAGACAAAGTGAAGGAGCCGATCATTTACCAGATCGGCCGCGAATACAACATCGTCACCAACGTGCGTCGCGCCGACGTGCGCGAAACCACAGGCTGGGTTGATGTCGAGCTGTCCGGTGAAACGGCGGAAATCGAGCGCGCGATCGAAGGCCTGCGCAAGAAGGGCTGTGTCGTCGATCCGATCGAATTGAACGTGGTGGAATAGGAAAGCGCAACAAGCTGACACGCTGACAAGATAATCGCTCTTCCTTCTTTCTTGTCAGCCTGCGGGGTAATGGATTCCATGGACCTCTCTGAATCAGAAATTCAACGCTACAGCCGGCATATCATTCTTCAGGATGTCGGCGGCAAGGGACAACTCAAGCTCAAGCGGGCGAAAGTCCTGCTGATCGGCGCGGGAGGCCTTGGCTCTCCGGCTGGACTCTATCTGGCCGCCGCAGGCATCGGCACCATCGGATTGGTCGACGGCGACGTCGTCGACTTGTCGAACTTACAACGGCAGATCATGCACTCGACCGCCACACTGGGCCAGCCCAAGGTCGAATCCGGAAAGAAAACGCTCTCGGCCATCAATACCGAGATCACCATCAACGCCTATCACCAGTTGGTCGATGCCCAGAATATTCTTCCGCTCATTTCTCAATACGATATCGTACTCGACGGCTCGGATAACTTCACGACCCGGTTTCTGGTCAATGACGCCTGTTTCTTTGCGAAGAAGACGCTGATCTCCGCCAGCATGTTCCGGTTCGAGGGACAGTTGACGACGATCAAGCCGCATCAAGGGTACCCCTGCTACCGCTGCCTCTATCCCGAACCGCCGCCGGCCGGCTTAGTCCCGAATTGCCAGGAGGCGGGGGTGTTGGGCGCATTGGCCGGCACCATGGGAGTCTTGCAAGCCTCTGAAGCCATCAAGGAAGTGCTCGGCATCGGCGAAACCATTGCCGACAAGCTGCTGATCTACGACGCGCTCGACATGAAGTTCCGCAAGGTGGGACGTCCCAAAGATCCGGCCTGTCCGCTCTGCGGACCGAACCCGAAGATCACAGATCTCAGCATGGACTATGCCGTCAGCTGCACCATCTGACAACCCGGTGACGCATCACTCGTGAAGCGTGAAGCGCAAGACGGAAACGGACACTAGCTACCGTGGCCGACCTCATCATCCCGCAGCATATTCTCGACGACATGATCGCCCACGCGCGCGAATTGGCTCCGCACGAATGTTGCGGACTCCTGGCCGGAAACAGCGGCGTGGTCAGCCGGATCTACCGCGTCAAAAATATCGTGGCGATGGACGGCGCGCAGAATCTCTCGTCCTTCGACTCTGCCAAAGCCGCGCACTTGGAGCGGCTCTCGCCCGAAGAACGGGCGGAAATCGCCTTCGTCATGGACATGCAGGACTTTTCAACCGCCAAGAAAGACATGCGCAACAACGGCCTCGACCTGCAGGTGGTCTACCATTCCCATCCTCACGATCCGGCTCGTCCCTCTGTGACTGATATCAAGATCGCCACCGACTACGAAGAGATCTGGCCTAAGATCAACCTGCCGATTCCTGCCTATCTCCTGATTTCTCTCATGCATGCGACACCGGATGTTCGATCCTACTGGATCAAATCCGGAGAGGTCTCCGCCGCTCCGTTCACCGTTCGGTGACTCCATATTTTTGCAGTTTTCTTCCCGATTATCGAATGCGATAATACAGTCTCATTGATTCCTCTCCAGAAGGAGTGATCGTCATGCCCTCTCTGCTTGTCACCCTGCTTGCTGCCCTGCTGATCTCCGGTCTGCCCGGTGCAAGTCTCGCCGTAGAAAAGAGCTTCTATAGTCCGGTGATCCATGTGGACGTGGAACAGCACCGCATCCTGATCTCCCAGCTCGGCGGAGTGTTCTATATCGATGTCCCGGAAATCGCGCGCCCCCACATGGAGAAGCTTCCGATTTCAGGGCTGGTGGATTTTGTGGTGGACTGGAAAAGCGACAATGAAATGCCTGTGCTCAAAACCTGGAAGGTCAAATCCGGCGAATCGACCTGTCTCTACTTCAACGGGAAAGAGTGCAAATAGTGATGATGATGTCTCTCGCAGGTCTGCCGTTCAGAACTTCCTAACGTATTCCCGATCAACACGCCGCGGTCCCGCTTCACGCTACATCGTTCTGGAATAACATGCCAAGGACTCTTGTGTTCCTATCGCGACCGAGATGATGCCACCCAACGGCCAAGAGGACAGATAGAGCCCGCTCCGGTCCGGCTGGTCGTGATAACAATGATGGACCGTCACTGTGGTACCATTTCCGTTGTTGAGGGGATGCCCGGCTTAATGGGATGATCGTGGTGCGTGATGTCTTCCTGTCGCTTTCAAGGTCGCGGGGCATGCGTTTTCTTCGGTCAACAACAGATGCTAACGGGGGTACGACGATGAGAATACTTTTCTCAGTCCTCTTGATTCCGGTCTTGGTCCAGACGACCGTCTCAGTGCGTGCAGAACCACAAGATTTCACAGTGACAGCAGTGATGAAAGGTTCGACGACGATCAGTGGCCAGAAGATCGAGTATCCAAAAACCGATAAGGCGGAAATGACCTCGCTCCTGGTCGAAATCCAACCGGGGAAGGAGAACGGTCGCCACATGCATGCCGTCCCCACCTACGTCCATGTCCTTGAGGGAACCATGACGGTGGAATTTGAGGATGGCGCCCGACAGACATTTAACGCCGGGAGCGGGTTTCTGGAAGTTGTGAACACCGTGCATAGCGCAAAGAATTTAGGCGAGGTCCCGTTGAGATTATTGGTTGTCTTCGTAGGTGAAGAGGGAAAGCCGAATCTTATCCGACCCGAACAACATCAGGCATCAGATTCAACAAAATAACTCACAACAGATGTTTCTGAACCATGTTGTGACTGCTTCCAAGACAGAGTAAGTCGCAAGGTCGGCTCGTAAATGAGTCGGGGATTTTTCCGACATCCCCAATTCAGCATAGGCCGTACATAATCGAAGTCCTCTCAGTTTCGCCGGCTGTGTCACCATGGTGTGCCGCTCGCATCAAACATTGAAGGTCTGCCTTCGGCAGATCTGAAGGTTTTTCTCCAAAGGCAGGTTTGGGTTGAGGACTGCCATCGGCCAAATGCGGAAGTTCGACGCCGAGAGCGCACTGCCACAAAGCAGTCCTCAGCCTTGTCGCATTAACTTAAGCTGAGCCGCGCAAACAGGCCGCGTTTTTTGCGGGCTGTTTGCGTCGGCTCCAGCGCAATGTAAGCTGATGCGGCATCATCAATTGATCGAACTACAATTCTCTGGCGAAATTCGATAGCTCGCCTGTGCCGTTAGGAAACGTGATCTCCCAAATCTCGTACCCGGTGAAGTTCAAAACCTGAAGTTTGATGTTGCCCGTGAAGTCAAATATTAAATCACCTGTTTCGCGGTCCCACCGGGCTTCCATGATGGATTGTGCCGCCAGAATATTGCGCAACTCTTGCCTGGCGTCAATGCGGGCAGGTAGACCATACAATTGAAGATGATCAAAACTACTAAGACGATGGTGCCCCTCTACTATGATCCTCCAATACTCGGCACGGAGTTTCGCAGTATTTGAAAATTCAATGATAATTTCTGCTTCGTCATTGTCATAGGAATTAAAATCCAGAATCGAGACCAAACAATTTCTCAGATTCGATACCGCCTCTCTAAAGGTTTCCGCAGTAAAAGGGGGCAATATCTCTCTCCTTAAATTATTCAGCTAACTGTGTTTAGGCCGATCCGCATAAGAGTCGGATCTGCCATTTTCTGTCCGTATACCACGCCACTACTGTTCGTGAAGAATACGCCATGCTCGACGTTTGTCCAATGAATTGGGACAATGAGACCATGTATCACGGGTTCTTATGTGGATCGGTATAAGACTCCCCTTTCTGATAGTGGTCAGTCATGTACTTCCGCTTTGGGTCGAGGGTGTGTGAAAACACGCCGAAACCACGGACTCGCGAAATTGCGACGCATCAGAACGGCCCAGGATCGACGATCGTCACTAGGGGAATGGTGAAGCGACCCCCGAGAACGCGACGATTGTGAGTTTTCACACAGCCTCGGTCGAAAGCTGACATTACCTGCCCAGGTCAATTCTGAACTGCTTGAGCGCTGTCGGTGGAGATAGAAGTGGGGTATCAGGCGGATAGCGAACACGGCACTGTCCAGAGGACGCTGCTTAGGCCGCGATGCCTTCGACGATCAGATGCCGGACATCCGTTCGCTCACTGGCATGTTCAAAGGTAATCGCGCACACATTACCGTCCGCATCGACATCCAGTAGTGTATGTTCATCCAAGTCCTTGGATTCCGCGATGTCGCTATCCTTGAATTCAATGTAGAGCGTATCGGTATCTTCAAAGTAGCTGACTTTCATGGCACATACTCGATCACAAAAAACCCAACGTTCACGCCACCTATTATCGCTTCACGCATCCCGATTTCCGCTTCACTTTTCACGTTTTACGTTTCACCTTTCACGTCTCCCATTACTCCCCGCTGCCCGCCATGTCGTCGATCAGGGGACGGTTGATATCGGTACAACCCATGCAGATCAGGTCAAAGAGTTCATCGTGGTTGGCGACGAAGTTTTTTGCGTCCACGAGTTTTTCGTTCATGACCAGGGAATGGCAGGTGTCGCAGAGCATCATCAGGCCGCGTGAGACCCCCACTGTTTTTCTTCCCGTACTTCCAGCCATATCGATTAGACCGATCCTTTCTGCAGGGCCATGAGAAAATCTTCCGTTTCGAGATCAATACCGCATTGCCCGCACTCATAGGGACGATCATCCTGCGGCACGGCTAAGGGCGTCCGCTCCACCCTCCCCCGGCAGACATGATAGAACTTCCCCCTGACATTCTCATCGTCCAAGGGGTCGCTTTCGTAAATCAGCACCATGATTCACCGATACTCCCTATGCCTGCCGGCGAGTATACCGATGGGCCTGCCCTACCCGCAACCGCGAGAACCACGCAGACTCAGGTCGAGGTTGAGGCTGCTCTAGCAAGCTGCGGAAACACTCGGCTTACACATCAAACATCGTTGACATATTACAGATGGCGCTAAAGACCCAATCGCATCAGGATGCTCAAAAAGGCCGTCCAGCAAAGCCGCAGCGAGCGAAGTGGCGAGGCGTACGCTTCGGTACGTTGAGCCTCTGAGCGATGCGAGAACGCCGCTGGCGGACTTTTTCAGCATCCTGCTAGACTTGGAACTGCGCTTCGTACAGACCCGCATACACTCCCCCACGGGAGAGGAGATCGTCGTGCCGGCCATCTTCCACCAGTCGGCCGCCATCTAGAACCAGAATCCGATCGACATCGTGGAGCGTGGACAGCCGATGGGCGATGATGAAGGTGGTGCGCCCTCTGGTCAATTCGGTCAGGGCTTCACGGATTTTCACTTCTGTTTCCGTATCAATGTTGGAGGTCGCTTCGTCGAAGATCACGATGGGAGGATCTTTCAACAGCACCCGCGCGATCGACACCCGCTGCTTTTGACCGACCGACAGTTTCACGCCGCGCTCGCCGATCCAGGTGTCGTAACCTTCCGGCAGCGCCATAATGAATTCATGCGCCCGCGCGGCCCGCGCCGAGCTTTCGAGACGTTCCTGATCAGCGGCGAGATCGCCGTAGAGGATATTCTCCCGCACCGTCCCGTTGAATAAAAACGGCTCCTGCTGCACGATGCCGATTTGCTGCCGAAGATAGGCCAGCGGCAGATCGCGGATGTCCTGCCCGTCGATCAAGACGGCGCCGCCTTTCACGTCATAGAACCGCATGAGCAGCTTGAGCAGGGTGCTCTTCCCCGCTCCGCTCGGTCCGACCAGCGCCACGCGCTCGCCTGCGGCAACAGAAACAGACAGGCTCTTGAGCACCGGCACATCGGAACGATAGTGGAATTGGGCCTGATCGAAGCGAACAGCTCCCTGCACCCGGTGCGCGGGAGTGCCGACACCCGGACGATCCGTCACCTCCGGAACTGCGTCCAGGACATCAAAGACCCGCTCGCTCGCCGCTAAGGCATGTTGGAGCATATGATTGACGGAATGAATCTGATTGATCGGCACATAAAACAACGCCAGATAGGAGAGAAACAACACCAGCTCGCCCAGCGTCAGCCGGCCTTCGACAACTTCCCCCGCGCCGTACCAGAGAATCAACACGGTGCCGAGGCCTGCGAGCAAAATCATTCCCGGCGAATAGATCGACCACAGCACCATGGCTTTGAGATTCGCGTCGCTATAGGCACGGCTCAACCGGTCGAAGCGCGTCTGTTCGTACGCCTGCTGCATGAACCCCATGGTCTCCCTGATACCCGACAAGGCATCTTGCAAATACCCGCTGAGTTCCGCCGAGTTCTTTCGAATGTGCCGGTAATAGCCATGCACTCTCGACGTAAACCAGCTGGCCGACAGCATCAGCAGCGGAATCGGCAGGAGCGACAGCGCCGCGAGCTTCCAATTGAGCATGAACAGCATGATCGTGATGCCGATCAGGGTCAGCACCGCCGTCACCACCCCTTCAAGCCCATCGATGAAAATCCGTTCGACATGCTCCGTGTCGTTCGTCACCCGCGACATGATCTCGCCCGTCGACCGGCTTTCGTAGTAACTCAAAGAGAGCTTTTGCAGCGCGGAGAAAATCTGCCGGCGCAAATCGTGCACCACCGTCTGTTCCAGCTGATTATTGAGCCGGATTCGAAGCGAGGCGAACAGATTTTTCACCACATAGGCGCCGACCAATAGCCCCAATGCCCAGGGGAGCAAGGCCAGTTGCTTCGCTTGGATGACATCGTCGATGACGATCTTGATCGCCCAGGGTGGCACCAACTCGGCGGCTGTGGCGCAGGCGGCACAGAGCAGCGTCACAGACGCAAGCCTGCGATGGGGTTGGAGATATTTCAGAACGCGAAGCAGTGGTTTCACAAAATCAAGGGGGCGGGGCTCATATCACGTTTGTCGGTTCTTTTTGCCAGTACTGCGAAAACTCAGGAAGCTGGGTCAAAGTGGACATGTCCTTCATTCGATCCAGAAACACTTTGCCGATCAGGTGATCCATTTCGTGCTGAATGCACACGGCATAGAGGCCTGTTGCCTCAAAATCGAGAGATTTGCCCTTTCGATCCAATCCCTTCACACGCACCACCGACGGTCTCGTGACTTTCCCTCTCAATCCATCGACGCTGAGACAGCCTTCCCAGTTTTCGACTTGCTCAGGGCCGTAATAGACAATCGAGGGATTGATGAGAACGGTCTCGGGAAAGCCGCCTTCGTCCGGACAGCCCATCACCACGAGTTGGATTGAACGGGACACTTGCGGCGCAGCCAGTCCGATTCCCGGCTCATCATACATCGTTTCAAGCATCTCATCGATCAAGCGTTGCAACTCACCCGACTTGATGTCCCGCGGGTCAATCGGAGCCGCTGTTTTTCGAAGGATTGGATTGCCGAGCTTGGCGATTGTCAACATAGCCGAAGGTCAGAAATTATTGTTGCCACACCCGTCTACTAGATACACTCCTAACACAGGCCCGTCCGGGCCTGCAACCCTCTCAGCACAGTGCCGCAGTCTCGGGCAGCTTACGATTTTCGCTTCGGCCGTGGCGGCTCCGGAATCTCAAACACCTGTTGATTGTCGTTCCACCACTCGACCCATTCGCTGACCCAGACTGCGCGATCCTGCTTCGTCGAGGTCTCCCAATCATGGAACTCGGTCTCGTGGCGCGTCAAAATCCACAAGGAATGGAGCGCCGACAATGCCACGAACCGCTCATCATCGGTTATGATCGAAATCAAGACGGGGATCACCGCTTTGTGCCGCACATACCGCGCCTCGAACGCCGCCGCCTTTCTGACAGACGGATTCAGATCTGCCGCCATCACCTCAATCGCCTCCGGCACCAGAGACGGGTTCAACCGGATCGCGACGCGTAAGGCATGTTCGCGCACGCGGGGAATTTCGTTGACATCTTTGGCCGTACCGAGGAGCGCCGGGACTCCTGACACACCTTTCATCATCGACAACGTTTCAATGGCGTTGTACCGAACCCTGGGACTCGGCAGGGTCAGAGCCTTGACCAGAACAGGAACCGACGACTCTCCCAAATGGACGAATTCCCCCATCGCCCAGAATTCCTGTTTGCCTTCCAGCAGCGGCAGTAACGCCTCGGCGCGCGACAGCTCCTCAGGGCTCAACGGATTCGTATTGGGAGGAACCGAGACATCCGGCGCATCCTGATTGCCGGGCGGAGCCTCATACGGTACTTGAACCGGCCAGAGATACTGTGCAGGGGCGGTCTCCGCATCAACCCCTCCTGCTGCACCCGTCAGACACAAGAACGCGACGACTGCTATCGGACCGACATACGATTCCTTCACCGGTCGACCACTCCTTTCATAAGTTTCATTGCCGATCGCCGTTTGGTTACTGACCGGACTGATCTTCGCCCCGATTCGCACTCTTCCGATGTACCAGCTCATACAATACCGGTAACACGACCAGGATCAAAAAGGCTACCGTCAGCATACCTCCGACCACCACGCGTGCCAAAGGCTGCTGTGCCTGCGACCCAATGCCGGTTGCCAGCGAGGCCGGCAACAATCCGATCGCAGCGCCGAGCGTCGCCATCAGAATAGGGCGCATTTGCGCATCGGCCCCTCGTAGCACCGCTTCCCTCAAACCAAGTCCAGCCCGCCGAAACTCTTCGATGCGCGAAATCAACAGGACGCCTCCCAGGATGGCCACTCCTAATGTCGAGATCACTCCCACCGCCGCCGAGATGCTGAAATGTGTGTGGGTCGTCACCAATGACAACACTCCGCCCACCAGCGCAAACGGAATGGTGGCCAGCACCAGCAAGGCATTCTTCAGTGAATCGAACGCCACGTAGAGCAACAACAGAATGATGACAAGGCTCACCGGAACGATCGTGGCCAGCCGTTTCTGCTCATCCTTGAGTTGATCATACTGGCCGGCCCACTCCATACGATACCGTTCAGGTAGCTTGACTTGGGCGGCCAAATTTACCTGTGCTTCTTCCACCGTACTTTGGAGATCACGATCCCGCACGCTGAACTTGATCGGAATGTACCGTTCGTTATTCTCGCGATAGATGATGAAGGCCCCGGTCTGTGTCGTAATACCGGCAACCTGTTTGAGCGGAATACGGGCGCCGCCGGGCGTACTCACCAGGATATTGCCGATGGACTCGACATCTTGTCGATACTCGGGAAGAAACCGGACGACCAGGTCGAACAGCTTCTCTCCTTCATACACCTGCGTGACCGCCTGACCGCCCACGGCGGCCTGAACGACGGCATTGACATCGGAGACCCGCAGCCCATACCGCGCACTTGCTTCGCGATCGACCTGAATCAATACGTTCGGCTGACCGATCAAACGAAAGATTCCCAGATCTTTCACGCCCTGAATAGTTCTCATGACGGCTTCGATCTCAACGGCCTTCGCTTCCATGGTTTTCAAATCGGGCCCGAACAGTTTGATTGAATTCTCCCCTTTGACTCCTGACATCGCCTCTTCCACATTGTCCTGAATGACCTGTGAGAAATTGAAGATGACACCGGGTATGGACTTGAGACGCCCTTCGATTTCCTTAATCAGCCCGTCCTTGGTCAGTCCCGGACGCCATGCCGACTTGGGCTTGAGATTGGCCAGAAACTCCCCGTTGAAAAAACTGGTCGGATCCGTCCCGTCATCAGGTCGGCCCAGTTGTGACACAACGGTCTCGACCTCCGGCGATTGCCGGAACAGACCTCGGATTTCGCTGGTCAACCGGTCAGCCTGATCGAACGAAATATCTACCGGCATCGTGGCTCGAACCCATAAATTTCCCTCCTCCAGCGACGGCATGAACTCTCCGCCAAGGGATTGCAATGCAACGAACGCCAGCACCACCAACCCCGTCGCAAATCCCACTACAGCGGTCCTATTCTCCAACGCCCAGCTAAGGCTTCGCGTATACGCCGCGCGAATGAGGCCCACTACGGCCGTGTCAGCCTCTTTGATCGGCCCTTTTAAAAGAAAGTCACACAACACCGGAGCCAGGGTAAACGCCATCAATAGGGCGCCCAGAAGGGCAAACCCATAGGTAATGGACATGGGGGCGAAGATTTTCCCCGGGACCCCGGTCATCGTAAAAAGCGGTACGAATGCCACCACGATGATCACAGTAGAAAAGAAGATGGGCCGCCCCACCTGGCGCGCAGCCCGAATGATCAGCTGATGCGACGTCAACCGCCCCCCCCTGGCATGCGCCAAGTGGGCAAAAATACTTTCGACCATCACGAGCGTGGCATCGACGATGATACCGAAATCGATCGCACCCAACGAAATCAAGTTGGCCGACTGACCGATCAGGATCATCGCTGTGAATGTAAACAACAAGGAGAGCGGGATAGTCAGCGCCACGATGAACGCGGCCCGGAGATGGCCGAGAAACACAAAGAGAATGACGAATACGAGAACCATGCCGCTGATGAGAATATCAGTGACTGTCTCCACTGTCGTATGGATCAGGGCGGTCCGATCGTAGAAGGTCTTCACCTGGACCCCTGCCGGTAGCTTCCACCCATTGAGATCGTCCACCTTCGCCCTGACCTTGTCCAACACCGGCAAGGCCTTATATCCGCGTTGGAGTAGCACGACGCCTTCCACCACGTCGTCGCGATCGTCTATCCCAACCTTGCCGAGACGCACGCGGTGGCCGACTGTCACCTTCCCCAGCGTTTTCACGAAAATCGGCGTTCCTGCCTTCTCCGCCACCATCACGTTTTCAATATCATCCAGATCGTTGATGAGACCTAACCCGCGAATGTTGTAGTTTTGCGCGCCGAGCGTCAGATAGTTGCCTCCGACATTGGCATTGCTATTGGTCAACGCCGTCATGACCTCAGAAAGGCTCACACCATAGCTGATGAGTTTCCCCGGATCGATATCGACATGATATTCTTTTGTGGTACCACCAAACGTCGTCACATCGATCACACCCGGCACGCGTTTGAATGCCCGACGCACCTGCCAATCCTGAATCGTTTTCAATTCCGTCAGACTGGTCCCCTCACCGGTCAATTCGTATCGATAGATCTCGGCGATGGCCCACCACGGGGAGAGCACAGGTTGTGCCCCCTGAGGCAGCTGAATCGAGTTGATTCGATTTAAGACTTCCTGGCGATCTCTGAACATTTCCGTATCAAAATCGAAGTACACCTTGATGTCGCTCAGCCCGAAAATCGAGACCGAGCGGATGTCCGTGAGTCCGGGCATCCCGTTCAGAGCCACTTCGATCGGGACCGTGATTTGACGTTCGATTTCCTCAGCCGACCATCCGGGGTATTGGGTGATCAACTCCACCATGGGAGGGGATGGGTCCGGATAGGCAACGATGTCGAGAAGATGGAAGGCGTACAGACCACCGAACAGGAGCAAAAACCCGAGCGCACACACCAGAAACCGCTGGACGAGCGAGATTTCGACGATTCTGGCGATCATGAATTCATCTTGCCTGGAGACGCTGCCTAACAGAATGACCGGTCAGTCACATGCCCTTAACCTCTTGCCCCTTGATCAGCACGGCACCCTTGATCACAATCCTCTCTCCCTTGGTTAACCCCTCGACGATGCGCGTCTGGTCCGGGGAGATGTTTGCGGTCTTGACTTCTCGTTTAACGTACCGGTTCCCATCCTCCACCACATACACAAACTGCTTGCCATTGACTTCCAATACCGCCTCGCGCGGCACCGTCAGAAATTGTGCGGCATCACTCACGTCCAATTGCAACCGCGCGAACATTTCAGGTTTCAACTTGTGGGACTTGTTATCAACTTGGGCTCGAACTTTGATCGTCCTGCTCGCAGGATCAACGATATCGCCCACGGCCGTGACTTTCGCTGGAAACTCAATTTCCGGATAGGCCTCGACTTTTACCATGGCCGACTGTCCTTCCCGCACCAGCGCCAAATCGTGCTCGTACACATCGGCCACGACCTGCAACAAGTCCAGATTAGCGATCGTAAACAGCACATGGTCTGAATCCCCCGTCACCGACTGCCCCGGCGTCACCGCACGTTCCACGACGATTCCGGTCAGAGGGCTCTTCATCTCAAACCGCGAGGTGATTTTTTGCTGTTCAAACGGTTTATCCAATTCCTCAGCCGAAACCCGAAGGGAGAGCAACCGTTCCTTTGCACGGCGAAACTCCGCCCGCGCCTTGATCAACTCGTTCTCCGCCTGCTTCAGATCTTTAAGTGCCATCGCTTTATTTTCGTAGAGATCCTTCGCCAATTCATGTGCCCTGGTGGCATATTGCAGGTCTGAGTCTTCCTTGACATATTCCGAGTACGCCTGGGCAATATCCGGGCTATCAACGACGAGCAAGATATCCCCCGCTTTCACCCGATCTCCAAGATGAGCCCGTACTTCGACGACCCGACCCTGTAATGGCGATGAGATGCGGGAATACCGGTCCTCACCGTACGCCACCTTGCCCGAGAGTGTCAGCCCTTGGCGGGAAGAAGCGAATTTGACGAGCATCGTCTCGACATGCAGCTGCATGTCGACCGATGCCACTCCCTTCTTGGCAGGCTGGGATGGCGCCGCATCCGTAGGGGGAGGCTCACTCCGGTCGCACGCTGAGACAAGGAGACCGGTCAAAATCAAAGCGAAGGCTAAGGTCGCAATGCGGCCTGAAAATCGCCTCCGCCAATGCCTGGGAAGACCCCTCATTGCGCAACCTCAACCTTGGTCTTCTGGCTCACGACGTAAGGTCCCGGCCGACCGCACTTTCCAATTGAAGCACGTTACGCTGATAATTGAACAACGCCTCGATGTAATTTTGCTGGACCATTCTCGACGTCCTGGCCGCGTCCAGCAAGTCGAGAATCGTGGCCCCGCCTCGCTCGTAGGCGCGTTCGACGATCGTCAACGTGGAGCGCGCATCATCGAGCACTCCTCCCAAAAACGCTTCGACTAACCGGCGACTTTGAACCAAGTTTCGATAGGCAATATCCACCTGGTTTTCTACCTGATTTACGGTCTTGATGAGATCGGCTTCCGCCGTCTGCACCGCCGCCTCTGCTTGCATGATACCGCCCTGGTTCCGATTGAACAACGGCAACGGCAGCGCAAGACTGAGCGCCATCTGATTCGAATTGTCCGGCCCGCGAGAGCCTTGGACCGCATACCCCGCACCGACGGTCACATCCGGAACCCGATAGGCCTTTGCGAGATCGAGGTCAGCCTCCCGCTGAGAAACCGTCAACCGTTTGGCACGAAGATCAGGACGCGCGTCCATGGCGACTGTGCGCAATCTGGCTATGTCGGGGTCCAGGCGCCGATACATCAGTTCAGTGGTCAGTTCCACCTGCGTGGCAGGCGAAAGTCGCAGCAACTGGCGGAGGTCTGAACGAGCCGACTCCGCTTCCTGGATCGACTGAATGACCTGGGATTGGAAATCGATGAATTGCAGCCGGATCCGGATCAAATCGACTTCGGCGATAAAACCTTTCTTGAATCGGATCGTATTGATTTCCAGAATCCGAGAAAAGCGATCCCGGTTCTCCTCCGCCAAAGTCAGCCGTCGCAGAGCGAGCTGCGTACGATAGTAGGCATCCTTGACTGCCAAGCTGAGCTGCCGGACCGCGTCCTCGAAACCGGCCTCCGCGGACTGCGTCCCAAACTGCGCACTGTCAATCCGGAATCCTCGCTTACCGGCCAGTTCAAACAACTGCTGGACCTGAGGAACAATCTGCCCCCCGCTGGACCATGTGCGACCCTGAAAGGGAGAACTGACCGCACCGACTGAGGTTACAGGATTCGGAAAGAGGCTGGCAGTAATCTCCCGGCCTTTACTGAATTCGATTCCAAACTTGGCAATCAAGAGATCCACATTCTGTTTGAGAAAAAGTCCCATCGCCTCATCAAGGCTCAATCGCAAGCTCTGCATCGACGGGGTCAGCGTTGCGGTGAAAAACCGCTCGGAACTCGTCTCGATCGACGGCTCAGCCAGTACCGATTCGCCGCCCGATGGAGCGATCCACAAGACGACGAGGAAGAACGTCGTCCACAGAAAAATGCCTACAGATCGCAATGGCGGAGGCATTCCCACAGCATTATACATAGGGATCTTATATGACCAGGCTACCGGCAACTGATTGCGGACGGCGACTGATAAAACAAGACAACTCTACTGGCAGCATGAGAACTTGGAAACCTAATGGCATTTGCGGCAGGTATCCCACTGCGCCAGATTGACTTGGTGACGAGCACTGGGATGGAACGGCAGGGTGTTGCAATACGATCAGCTGTCCAACCCATTTCGGGAGTCGGTGTCTCTCAGGTGTTTCCTGACTCGCACTTTCTCATGATGTTTGCGAAGCAGTTGCCGACGGATGGCATCCCGATCCTCTGCGACGATCCGGACCAGCCGGTCCACATCCTCCGCGTGTTCCCGAACCAGCTCGGATAGTTTCTGCAGCTGCCCTTCCAACCGCTCGACACGCCACGCCATGTCGTTTGCAGGCTCAACAGGTTTGTTGGAAGACTTCACCACAGGCTTGGAACTATTTCGAAGGGCGGCCACAACAACGTCGCGTTTCATGCTCACTCCTTTGTTACTGCACATGGAAAGCGGACGACCGCTGGATTCTGTCGGCTAGTATTATCCGCAGGGAACGGGAAGTCAATGATTCCGCTTTCTTTCTATTTCATGCCGGTCCTGCTAAAATTCGCCGCATGAAGAATATCTTCACGATGGTCCTCGCCGGCGGCAAAGGCGAGCGGCTCTTTCCGCTCACCGACCAGCGCGCGAAACCGGCCGTCCCGTTCGGAGGCAAATACCGCATCATCGACTTTACGTTGAGCAATTGCCTCAATTCCGGGCTCCGGAAAATCGCGGTCCTCATCCAGTATAAATCGCACTCGCTCGACCGGCATATCCGGATCGGCTGGAATGTGCTCAATACCGAGCTCGGAGAATATATCGCCTCCGTCCCCCCCCAGCAGCGCATCAGCGAAGACTGGTATAAAGGCACCGCCGATGCCGTCTATCAAAACATGTTCCTGCTCGACAGCGAGCAGCCTGAGTTTCTCCTCATCCTGGCCGGCGATCACATCTACAAGATGAATTACGCCGAGATGTATTACTGGCTGATGGCCAAGCAGGCCGACGCGGTGGTCGGCGCGATCGACATCCCGATTCAGGACGCTTCACGATTCGGCGTGATCACAGTCGACGAAGACTATTGCATCACCCGGTTCGACGAAAAACCCGCCCAGCCCACTCATCTGCCGGGAGACCCCGCCCATGCGTTCGCCTCGATGGGCATCTATTTGTTCCGCACCAGCGCGATTCGCAAATTCCTGATGGCGGACGCCCAGGAGTCCGGCGCCCACGACTTCGGCAGGAACATCATTCCACGGATGATCGAGGAACAGCGCGTCTACGCGTTTAAGTTTCAGGATGCGAATAAGAAAGCCGTCCAGTACTGGCGCGATATCGGCACGCTCGACGCCTACTGGGAAGCCAATATGGATCTGGTCGCCGTCGACCCACTCTTCAACCTCTACGATCCTGAGTGGCCGATCCGCACCTACCAGGGTCAGTTTCCTCCGGCCAAGTTCGTCTTCTCGCAGGACTATCAGGGGGGGCGCATGGGCGTCGCGCTCGATTCGATCGTCTGTGGCGGCTGCATCGTATCCGGCGCGCGGGTCCAGAATTCCGTGCTGTCGCCCAACGTCCGTGTCCTGGACCATGCCGACGTTCGCGAGTCCATCGTGATGGAAAACGTGGTGATCGGCGCCCACAGCCGTATCCGGCGCGCCATCATCGACAAAGACGTTACCATCCCTCCGCATACGGAGATCGGATACAACCGGGACGCCGATGCCCGGCAATTCACCATCACTGATTCTGGTCTCGTGGTTATTTCAAAGGGAATGAAACTGCATGCCCCCGTCGATCCACCCGGTTGACCTTATCGCCTCGCTCCGCCAGAAGCACCTGACGCCCGCCATCGTGTTTCTCACATCTCGACGCGCCTGCGATGAGGCAATGGAATCCTTCAACCACGCCGATATCGTGCTGCCTCCGGTGCGTCAGGATGCGATCGCGGCGGCGCTTGAACGGGTCATCGCGCAATATCCCAGCGTCGCAGAGCACCCGCTCATTCCCACGGTGCAGCGGATCGGCGTCGCGGCCCATCATGCCGGCCACTTGCCCTCCTGGAAAATCGCTATCGAAGAGTTGATGCGGCAGGGCTGTCTTGACGCCGTGTTTGCCACAACCACCCTGGCCGCCGGTGTCGACTTTCCCGCCCGCACGGTCGTCATCACCCAATCCAGCATCCGCAAGTCGCGCGACTTCACCGACCTCACCATCGGCGAGGTGCAGCAGATCGCGGGACGCGCCGGCCGCCGTGGAAAAGATCAGGTGGGATTTGCGGTCGTCACGCCCTCTCCCTATATCGATCTGGGCGTCCTCACGAAGGGGTTCACCGGCCATCCGGAATCCATCGATAGCCAATTCAGTATCAGCTACCCCATGGTGTTGAATCTCTTGAAAGCCCACCCCCATGAGCAAATTCAGGCGATCCTGGCCAAGAGCTTCGCCCAATTCCAGCTCAACCAGCGGGCCGAACTGTTGGAGCGGAAACTGGATGGGCTCCATGTGCAGATGGAACCGTTCGGCCCCCGCGTCTGCACCGATTGGATCAGCCAGTGGCAGACCTTCGATCAAGTCCGAAGACAACGGCCGCAACGCCACCAGATCCGCCGGCATGAATCGCCGGAATTATCCGCCCGCTTCCATTTCATGACGCCGGGACGTGTGGTCGGGCTCGCTCGAGGACGCGGGATCGTACTCCGTCAATACCGCAGCAAGGGCCAGAAGAATCCGATGATTTCCGTCCTGCGGCTGGACGGCGCCGTCACCGAATGTCCCGCGTCGAATGTGGGGGATATCTTCGACCGGATATTTGAATGCGACGAAACTCCGGCGTTTCCCTGGTGCTCGGCTGCTTCATTCGACGAACTCAGCTATCAACTGACGGAACTCCCCACCCGGCTGCCAACGCTGCCAATTATGGTGCCCAAAGACTCGGAAGTGCTCCCGGATGCGATCGTCCAATCTCTCGGCGACTTTCCCTGCCCGAGCTGTCCCTCACGGCCGGCCTGCCAGAAGGACTTTGCGACCGCGCTCCGCCTTCGCCAGGAACAGCACCGCCACACCAAATCCATCCAGGCGCTACGGGCCAGCCTCTGGCATCGGTTCCAGGAGCGAGTCGAGGTGCTCCAGAAATTCGGCTATCTGACACCCTCTGCCCATCTCACGGACGAAGGGGAATGGGCGCGGCTCATCCGCATCGATCATTCACTGCTCATTACCGAGCTCATTCGGGCCGAAGCCTTTACCGGCGCCGACCCGTCTCTCCTCACCGGCGTCATGGCCAGCATTACGCATGACGACGACCGCCCCGGCTCGTTTCCGCGCATCAGCCCCGGATTGAGTTCCCTCTTGGGCCAGGTGCGCAAACTGGCGGAGAGCCTGTCCCCCTATGAAGATCCCCCGCTTCTACGGGCGGATGTCGCGGCATTGGCCGAACGCTGGATCGCCGACCCCACCCTGACATGGATCGGCCTCTGCCGTTTGACGACGATGGCGGAGGGCGACATTTACCGGCTGCTCGCCAGAACTCTGGAGTTTTTGTCGCAGATCCACACCCTGCGCGCGACCCATCCGGGCTTGGCCGAGACGGCATCACGCGCGATCGCTCTGATCCGCCGCGGCGTGCTGGAGGAATTGCCATGATCGAAGACGTGAAGGGTGAGGGGTGAGGCGTAAGGGGTCAGACTCCTCTGATCATGAAAACGTGACAGCGGCATTCATCGCCTCACGCCTAACTTTTAACGCCTTACGAAGACCACTATGACGATCGACGAACTCGAACAACTACTCGTTCAGCAACCGGTTGCGGTCCTGCATCGCTTGGCGCGCGGCCGCGTTCATCGGCATTTTCGGGCCGGCAAACGACGCCTGATCGAGATGATTCTCCAGCATTCGAGTCAGAATCTCGCCGGCCTCGAATCTGACGTACAGGCCCTGATCGCAGAGCGGCAATCGAAGCCGCAGCCCCCCCAACCGCCGGCTCGCCCGGCAGGCCGCGCGGCGGGTTCTCCTCCGAGAAGACCTGCGCATCGAGGCGGAGAGCCGGAGAGCGCCGAAGCCGCTGTGTCTTTGACCGCCTGGCTGGAAGGGATCGGCGTTCCGGCTCCACAACCATTCGTGCCCGATCCTTGGCAGGAAGAAGCCTTGGCAGCGCTCGATGAAACGGATGTCGTCGTCAGCGTCCCGACCGGGAGCGGAAAAACCTACGTGGCGGTGGAAGCGGCGAAGCGGGCGATCGCGCAGAATCAGACGGTTATCTACACCTCGCCCCTGAAAGCGTTGTCGAATACCAAATATACAGAGTTTTCAAAAATCTTCGGCCCGGATAAGGTGGGCATCCTCACGGGAGACCGGCAGGAGAACGGGCAGGCGCCGCTGCTGATCATGACCACGGAGATTTTACGCAACCTGCTCTACGATGCGGCGAGCGGAGAAATCGATATCAGGCTGGATACGCTCGGACTCGTGATTTTGGACGAATCGCAATACATTGCCGACCCTGAACGAGGAGTCGTCTGGGAGGAAACCATCATCTTTTGCCCATCACAGGCCAAACTCCTGCTTCTGTCGGCCTCGATCGGCAATCCACAGGATATCGCCGACTGGCTGACTTCTATCCGCCCTACGACCTGTCAATTGGTCCGCCACAGCAAACGCACCGTGCCGCTGCGAGCCGGCTACCTCCATCCCAACGGCAAGCTGGTGCCGCTGTTCAAGACGGCAGCCATCCCCTCCGGCCACGCAGGCCACCTGCACCCGGAAGCCAAGCGGCTCTTTTTTGAATATGAGGAAGAAACGCTGCCGTCTGGCAGGCCACGGCGATAACGATGGGAACTGCTCGTCGCGACTAAAATGAGGCGGTGAGACCGACCGTCGGCCCGTGGCGAATCGTTTGAAATTCAGTCAGAGGAGCCGACTGAGAGCCGCTTGCGACTGAATGGACTTCCCAGGTTCCGGTATAGGTACGGTTCCACCACACACGGTAACCGGCTGTGATCGCAAAGTTGCGAGTCAGCATGAACTTGACCGTCGGCTCGGCACTGCCGCCGAATCCAACCCCCCACATGGAAAAACTCGGATCCTGCCGGAGGTCACCCCTCAGATGATGAACGTCTTCGTTATAGATGATACTCACAGGAGTCACGGAAGCTTTCAGCCCGACACTCAAACGCCCGGTCAGCCGATAGTCCGTGTTGATTCCAACCTGAGGCGTAATCCAATGACTGGTGTTCGTGATTGCGCGGGCTGTCGAGCTCTGAGGAACACAGGAAATGACGACAGCTGGATCGCACACTAAACGATCAAATCCGGTGGCCTCGTACTCAGTTTGCCAATACCGGAGGCCTCCCACCACATCCAAATGTCCGCGCCCGTTTGGAAATTCCACCGCGCGATAGCCGACATTCCCGTTGACATACCAGGTCCCCGTTCCCGTGACATTGCTGCTTGTCCGGGAAAACAGATATTGACCCGCCAGGTAGTCGTCATCGATCAATCTGCCGCGATCAAAATCAATGGCAAATCCCACATCACCATCGAGATGCCATCGGCGGCTAAGATGCAGCTTGGCGCCGAATTCAATGATGTGGGTATTATTGTCCTTATAGGTCAGCTTTGAAGTGGGATCCCCGAATGCAGGACTGATCCCGGATGCATCGTGGCTCCACGTTGTTTGGCCGTTTGTGAAGAGCCAGGACCTCGCCGACAGTTCTACGCGCGGCCTCGTCTGAGTATCAATATCCTGAGCCCAGGCAGAGGCCGCTGTTGTAGCAACAAGCCCCAACACAACCGCCAGCGACGCCCACATCAGCCCATACCTTGTCGTCCTCCTCACCGCCGCACCCCTCCTCGCTGAATCACCACAGTGTCATAGCACCGTTCGGCCGTCTCCGGCATGACCCGCTGGCAGGATGCGCGGATATCTTCTTGTTGGAATTGGCGTTGAATCGATGCGGAGAACCAGACCAGCCAGGTCCCGATCACCGCCACAAGCACCGCCCCCGCCGCCAAGTATCCCCAGCCCATCCATGACGATGTCGCAGCAGGCGCCGCAGGCACAGGAGGCGCTTCCTCATCGGACACAAGATGAACCGACGGCATAACGAAATCTCCCATTCTTCGATCCGATTTCTCAAGCCACGAATCAGACGCCCGAGGCAAATCATACCTGAGACGTTGCATCCTGAATAGACTTTTCAGTTCTCCATCAAACCGGAGCATGACCGGCGCGATCTTCGTTTCGAACCCCGCACGGAAAAGAACTGGAACTCGGATCGGTGATCTTGGTATGATGCGCACCCGGTGGGATCAGCGGCAGAAGCATCACCAACCTGCTTCATGTCAGCCCCTGTCACTCTTGAACAAGCAGTTGTGTGCCGAGGTAGCTCAGTTGGTAGAGCACAGCCCTGAAAAGGCTGGTGTCGACAGT